>DSTMC04003__coassemble_749_pt1 | contig 45690 bp, 39 predicted proteins | sample DSTMC04003__metabat2_low_PE_033 | metagenome-assembled genome bin DSTMC04003
TTACTTGATCCTTTAGTATTTAATTGTGCGGGGTTTTCCTGTTCAGGTTTTCCCAAGACAGGAGAATCCAAGACTGGTTTTACCTGAACTGGATTTTCCCGTTCAGGTTTTCCCGGTTTAGGTTCCGGTGGCCTGGGCTGCTCCAGGATCGTGTACTCGATGCTGCCGAGCCGCCCGTTGGCATTACGGACTCTTTCACGGATAATATACCCCGCATCTTCCAGCTCCCGAACCGTAGCACAAATGCTGTCCACTCCATCCCGGCATATCCGGGCAAGGCCTTTGGTGGTGTAGTCCCAATCCTCCGGCAAGGATAGCATGAGGGACAGCAGCCCCTTCGCTTTCAGCGACAGTGCCGTGTTCCGCAGATGATGGTTTGCCATCACCGTGTAGTCGCGGGTTTTCTCAATGCGAAATACCGCCATAATCTCACCTCCCTCCGGCGGTCTGGAAAAGTGTTCGTTTTCGGAAAAAATTCAATTCTGTGCCCATTTGCTTTTCCATGTGGGAAAACCTATGGACACTTGATTTGCATTTCCTACATGAAGAAATACCTTCGATTTCTCACCCCTTTCAATACAGTTTCCGTGTACTTGATGGAAAGTAAAAAACGCCATAGGATTTCCTATGGCGTTTGGGACAGGAAAAGGGTGCTGATATTTCACATCAGCACCCTTTGTCCTGCCAGTATTTGATTTTTTGACTTCACATCGTGTTCCTTGCCTCTGAAAACATTGATTTTACTGGGCTATCTCATGTTTTCTTATTAGGAGGCGGGGAAAGCTGTTCGTTTTATCCCTTGTTGTCATCCTTTTCCTACCGATTACCATCTTCATGGTGTTGGATTGGTTTGTGCATTCTGATACCCTTACCATCGGCGTCACAGGTTTTATACAAACTGCCATCGTCAATGGTTGTTTGGGGCTTGTGGCGACAATCATCGCTGTTGTCTTCGTCATAAAACTGATTCAACCGGATACATCGTTCAAGCAGAAAGTCGGAAGGACTGCGGTCATTCTGCTTTGCGTCGCCGCCGCTTTTTTTCTTGTCCGGCCGCTTGTTTTAGACATTCCCTACCTCAAACGCCCGGAAGCTGCCTATCTGGAGCGTCTGGAATTCGATTATGAGAGGGGGATCGGGGACTATGGCTCAGACTCCTATTATTTGCGCGGCGTAGATATGACCGGTGAACGTCATTCCTTTTCTATCAGTGAAAAGAGGTTCGAGGACGGGCGTGGGCTGTGGAGCGAGAACGACTTTGATCTGTTTGCGAAAGTCACCTACCTGCCGCATACCTCCACCTTGATGACGCTCGAATTTATGACAGAACTCGACGCAGCAGGGTTAGAATTGTACCCGCCATCCCCTGAACTTCCGAATGATTGGGAAAGTTTTTCCATCCAAATCAATGATACGGTTTATACATTACCGGTTCCCCTTGCAGCTTTCCTTGACGATGGATGGGAAATTTCCGAGGAGGATGCCGGGCTTTCTCTGGCTGGCGCGGAGGGACCGAATGCGTCCTATGAATGGGAATGGATCTCGTTGATCAATGACCGCGAACAGACTGTTAGCGTCTGCGCCTTCAACACCACCGAAAGCACGATACCTGTCACAGAGAGCACGGTGGGAGGCATCCATGTAATCTATGGCAATTACGACTTTTCCGGCACGGAACTCCGCCTTCCCGGCGGGTTCATGCTGGGATGGTCTACCAGAGAAGATGTGTTAGAGCTATATGGTCAACCAAGCGATAGCTTTGAGGCACATGCCCTTACTTACGAAACGAATGACTCTTCTGACCCAGCTTCTTGGAGGCTTGGTTTTGATGATTCAGGTATTCTAGACAACGTTATGGTACATCATCAGGCTTATTCCCGTTCTGATTAACAGAAACAGCTTTTTCTCCGGCGCCGGCACTTTGCTTTCGTCCAGCGCCTGCTGCACCTGAGGCCCCATAATGGCCGCATTCTGCATCAGCATCTGGCGGTACAGCGCGCCCTGTTCCCTGCCGTTTCCATAGGCATACACCGCCAGGCCCAGCACAATGGCCACTGCTGCGGCCGATGCCAGGGTGCCGCCCACAAGGCCAATCTGCCGTTTTTCCACATCGGCTGCGCCCTGCTTGCATACCCCGTAATAATATTGGTTGAATGTAGCGCCGTTGTATAACGCCACCACCACCTGAAACAACAGCACCAGGCCGGCCAGCGCCGTGACATTCCTGCTCCATTGCCACAGCGAGGTGCCATAGGCGGTGTTCAGCCACACGATGTTCTCCAGTTCGCGCACCGCAGCAAGGCCTGTCACGGTGGTCAGCACTCCCAGCCAACTGTACAGCAGCAGAAAACGCCGCCAGCAGCCGCGGTACAAGGTGTGCCAAAAGCCCAAAAAGCAGGCGGCAAAGTTGAAGCTTGCCCGCGCGCCCCGGCCCAGTTTGTCAAATTCCCACCTGTAATAGCCATTCGGCCTTCCGGCACGGGCGGCAGGCCCTGGGCATCCGCAGCCCCGGGCCCGTCAGCCTGGGGCGCCTGCGCAACGGGCTCTTCCGGTGCCCCGGCGGCCGGCTGGCGGCACCGCCTCTGCCGCGCCGGGCAAAGCGCTTTGCCCCGGCTCTTCTTCCGCCGCTTTGCACAGCTCATCCGCCTGCCCTTGTGCAGGTGCAGGCACAAACACCGGTGCCGGCGCCGGCTTCACCGCGTCAAGCCTGGCCCCGCAGCACTGGCAAAACAGGGCGTTCTCAACAATTGGGTTGCCGCAGATGGGGCAGCATCCGCCCAGCCTGGCGCCGCAGTGCTGGCAAAAAGCCGCGCCATCCACCGTATCTTTTCCGCATGCCGGGCAATTCATGGAATATCTCTCCGTTCCTTTTTTCACACCATGTCACCGGTAATATGTGGCCCCCTGTGCCGTTTCCACACCGTTTTCATCGCATTCGCTGATGGTGAGCACACTGTCGCCCTGCGAAAGAACCAGCCTGCGGTATGCCCCGCCGTCCAGCCGCAGCACCAGGGCGCCGTCCTCTACAAACCACAGCTCGCAGGCTTCGCCGCCCAGCGCATCGGGCGAAATTTGAAGCTCTTGCCCGGCGCTGTCCACCCAGGTGCCGCGCACGCGCACGGCGATGCCGCCGCCCTGTGCGCCCGCCTGCTCGTACAGCCACTGCACAAAAGCGGCCAATTCTTCCTGCGTCAGCTCATAGTAGGAATCCGGGTCGGTATCGTCTGTCAAATAGGTGATGGCAGAGACGATGCTCACAAGCTCGCCTTTGCGGGCAAACTCCAGCTGCACAGCCGTCTGCCCCACTTCGCCATAGAGGATCTGGCTGTTCCAGCCGCCGCTGGCCTCATCGGCCGCATATTCCTCGCTCCATTCCATGTTATCCATGGCAGATACCAGCGTGCCAATGCTGAGCGCATCGTCCGCAAACAGGCGCGAGGCGCGCAGCATCATTTCGTTTGGCACGCCAGTGGGCCATGCGCGCGGCACCGTGTAACCCTGTGTATAATCCTGCACCGCGCCGGCCGCACCGGCGTGGCTGTCCAGAATGGCAGAAAACAGGGCGTCGTATTTTCCCTGAGGGTCGCTGTGGCTGCCGTCCTGCACATCTTCATAGGGCGCGCCGTCCAAAAGGCTGCCCATTTCACTGCGAATACCGCGCCCCAGCTCGGCCCCAAGGCCGGCCAGCATCAGCACTGCCATCATAATGCTCACCATGGCCTGCACGGCCAGCGCAATGCCCATCAGGCCGGGGCGTGTGCGGGCCGCCGCGTTGCCCTGCACCCGCGTATAATAATGCCGGTTGAACGTAAAGCCGTTGTAAAGCCCCACCCCAATGGCCCACAGGCTGCAAAGCAGGCCCAGCAGCAGGCTTGCCGCATACCACTCGCCGTTGCCGCGCCAGGCTGCAAGCGACTGCACCTGTGTGAAAATGCCCACCGCAAGGCTCACGGCCCACAAGGGCAGGTACAGCTTCAAAAAGCGCGGCACACACCCGCGGTACAGGCAGTGGTACGGCCCCAGAAAAAACGCCGCCCAGTTGAAGCTGCCTTTTCCCGTGGCGGCCAGCTTTTCAAATTCACGCACATAATAGGCGTCCGGCCGGGGCGCTTTCACAGGCCGTGGCGGCCAGCTTGGCGCATAGCCGCCATAAACGGGCTGCTGCCAGCCCTGTGCCGCTCCAGACGGGACGGCGGGGGCAGGCTGCTGCCAGCCCTGCGCCGCGCCAGACGGGGCGGCGGGGGAAGGCTGCTGCCAGCCTGGCCCGGCGGCACCTGACGGCGCCAAACAGGCCCCGCAGCCCGGGCAAAAGCGCTCGTGCCCCTCAAGGTACGCCCCGCAGTGCGTACAAAACATGGCAGCTCCCCTCCTTTTTTGCGGGCGCACGGCTGTATGATTCCGCCGCGCGGCCCTGTTTTTTTCATTATAGCATAGCCTGCCGTGCTTGCAAAGCAGACGAATGCCCAAAAAACGCATGGCAACGCTGTGTGCCCCATTTTCTGTTTCAGGGGCAATGCCCGCTTGCGCCCGCCGCACAAAACCGCCTTTTTCTTTTTCCCCGCCCCCGGGCAAGGTGCAAGGGGCGCCCGTCTTTTGTGCCCGGGCGCGCCCGGGCCAGCCTGGGCGCGCCCGGCTCTGCACGGAAGACGAAAGTTTCCAAATTTCGCTTTCCGCGCCAAAACCGGGCAAAACCGCCTGTTTTTTCCCTTTGTGCTTTGTATGGGTTTCTGATACAATACAGGTAAGGCAATCGCGAGACGCCGCCTAAGAAAGGAAGGGAGCCTCATGTCATTCTCTGTTGCCAGCATTGTCTGGCTCATCTTGCTTGTCGCATTTATTGTAGCGGAGGCCGCCACCGCCACGCTGGTTTCTATCTGGTTTTGTGCGGGTGCTGCCGCCGCGCTGCTTCTCAGCGCCTTTGTGCCCAATGTGCTGGCACAAACCGCCGTGTTTTTGGTGGTAAGCCTTGTGTGCCTGGTGCTGATGCGGCCTCTGGTGCGCAAAAAAGACGCCAAGGCCGCCGTGCCCACGAACGCAGACCGCAATGTGGGCCAGACAGCCGAGGTAATCGCCGCTGTAGAGCCCGCGCGCCCCGGGCGGGCGCGTCTTTCCGGGGTGGATTGGACCGCCCGCTGCGACGTGCCGCTGGCAGAGGGCCAGTTAGCCGAAGTGGTTGCGGTGGAGGGCACCACGCTGGTGCTGCGCCCTGCAGGGCACACCACACGCGCCGTGTAAACAGTTTACGCGCATTGAAAAAACAACAATTTGTATTACTCTAAAAAAAATTACCAGGAGGAATTGTTTATGCCGTTTTTGATTATTCTGTTGGTGCTGTTAGCCATTGCATTGGTTATTCTCATCTCCAACATCGCCATCGTGCCGCAGGCCTATGTATATGTGCTGGAGCGCATGGGCGTTTATTTCGGCACATGGACGGCCGGTTTCCACATGAAAGTGCCTTTCATCGACCGTGTGGCCAAAAAGGTTTCGCTGAAAGAACAGGTGGTGGATTTCAAGCCCCAGCCTGTTATCACGCGAGACAACGTCACCATGCAGATTGACACCGTGGTGTTCTTCCAAATTACCGATGCAAAGCTGTTCACCTATGGTGTGGAGCGCCCGCTTTCCGCCATTGAGAACCTCACAGCCACCACGCTGCGCAACATCATTGGCGAAATGGAACTGGACCACACCCTCACCAGCCGCGACATCATCAACGCCAAAATCACGGCCATTCTGGACGAAGCCACCGACAAGTGGGGCATCAAGGTAAACCGTGTGGAAGTGAAAAACATCATTCCGCCGCGCGATATCCAGGAGGCCATGGAAAAACAGATGCGCGCCGAGCGTGAGCGCCGCGAAAGCATTCTGCGCGCCGAGGGCGAAAAGCGCAGCGCCATTCTTGTGGCAGAGGGCGAAAAGGAATCCACCATTCTGCGCGCCGATGCCGTGCGCGAGCAGCGCATCCGCGAGGCGCAGGGCGAGGCGCAGGCCATCATGGAGGTGCAGCGCGCCCTGGCCGATTCCATCAAGCTGCTGAACGAGGCTGCGCCCAGCCAGAAGGTGCTGACGCTGAAGAGCTTCGAAACACTGGAAAAAGTTGCGGACGGCAAAGCCACCAAGCTGATTGTGCCCAGCAATATGCAGGACCTGGCCGCCACCCTGGCCAGCGCCAAAGAGTTTGTCACCGACGCAAAGTAAGGCGCACGGCCCCTCTTCTTCAAAAAGCACAGCGCGCCCCGGTTTTTGAAAACCGGGGCGCGCTGTTTTTCCTTTCTTAATAACAAGGCAGGGCATATGCGCCTGCAAGGTGCGCATTTATTCAGCCGCCTGGGCGCCCAGAAGCCGCAGGGCCCCGGGCAGCACCGAGAGCCGCGCGGCCTGCACCTCGCCGCCGAACTCGCCGTCCAGCGTCCAGGGCACAGGGGCCTGAAAGGTTACCTGCATCTCTTTTGCATGCAGAAACACAAGGTCTTTTCCGTCAAATTCCTGCCGCACAAGCTTGGCCGCCAGCGCGTTCAGCTCTGCCAGGTTTTTCGGGCAGCGCACCAGCATCACTTCAAATTCTCCGTCATCCAGCCGCACCTTATCCGCATTGGGAAAGCCGAACCCGCCCACCGAGCGCGTGTTGGTGAACGAACCATACCAGAAGTCGTCCTCCACACAGAAATCTCCGGCCTGAACACGGGCATGCCAGCTTTGAAACAGGTTCAGCCGCTTAACCCCTTCCAGAATATAAGCCATATGGCCCAGAAGGTTCTTTGCCTGCCGCGGCGTGGAATATGACACGTCGGTAAACATGCCAAAGGCGGCCACATAACAAAAGCGCTGGCCGCAGAAATCGCCCAGGTCCAGCCTTGTCTCCTGCAGGGTTGCCAGGCGCGCGCAGCCCTCCACCACGTCCTCGCTCAGGCCTGCCGTGGCGGCAAAATCGTTGGTAGAGCCCGCGGGCAGATACCCCACCGGCAGCGCCAACCCGGCCTCGGCCATGGCGTTCACCGTGTGGTGCAGCGTGCCGTCGCCGCCCGCACACAGCACGGCGTCATACCGCCCGCCCTGCCGGGTTAAAAGCTCTTGCGCGTCGCGCTGCGTGCCCACAGGGCACACGGTGATGTCAAACCCGCTTTGGTACAGGGCCTTCAGCACAGCGTCCAGCTTTGCCGTAATGCTGTTTTTTCCCGCCTGTGTGTTATAAATGAACAGAACCGGCCTTCCGATGGCTGCCAGCCCCCTTCCTGCAAAATCTTGTCTTATCATAGCCCGCCGCGCCGCGCCTGTCAATCCGCCACGGGCGCACAAGTTTGCTCTCTTCGCTGGTTTCGCGCGGCAAATGCGGGCAAATTTCGTCAAAATCACACCTTGCCAAATGTTTTTGGGCGGCGCTATAATAACAATGTTCTTTTTTGCATGGGCCGCACTACATGTTGTGTGGCAAAATAAAATTGCGCCCAATATATCGCCGGCAGGATGGGCCGGCAGTTTCTAGCGGACACCCCTGCCCGGCTATTGGCGGCAAACCTTCCGTTTCCCTGCGCTGTGCGCGGGGTGCGTTTGTGTTTCCCGGGCAGGCCCCTTGCGGCGGGGCGGTGCCCGGGTTTCTTTTTTTGCCAAGGCGGGAAAGCCCCGTTTTGAATATGTTGTGTATCTTTTTAGAGGAGGAAACACCATGGAAAAATTCTTTCATCTGAAAGAAAATGGTACTACTGTCTCCACGGAGATCATTGCCGGCCTGACGACCTTCTTCGCCATGTCGTACATCATCTTCGTGAACCCCAACATGCTCAGCCAGACGGGCATGCCCTTCGGCGCTGTGTTCCTTGCCACGATTTTTGCATCTGTGGTGGGCACGCTGGTGATGGGCCTGTTTGCCAATGTGCCCTACGCACAGGCGCCCGGCATGGGCCTGAACGCCTTCTTCACCTTCACGGTGGTGTTCGCCCTTGGCTTCACCTGGCAGGAAGCCCTGGCAATGGTCTTCCTGTGCGGCGTGGTGAACATTCTGATCACCGTCACCAAAATCCGCAAATCCATCATCAAGGCCATCCCCGTAAGCCTGCAGAACGCCATTGGCGGCGGCATTGGCATCTTTGTGGCCTATATCGGCCTGAAGAACGCCGGCATCCTGCAGTTCACGGCAGACCCCGGCACCTACACGCTGGCGGAATCCGGCACTGTGGTGGCTTCTTCTGCCGCCACGCCCGCCATTGTCACGCTGAACACGCCCTCTGTGCTTCTGTTCCTGATTGGCCTTGTGCTCACGGTTATTCTGCTGGTGCTGAACGTGAAGGGCGCCATCCTCATCGGCATCGTGGCCACCACCATCCTGGGCATTCCCATGGGCGTGGTAGACCTTTCCGGCATCAGCTTCACACAGGGCATCAGCGATTCCTTCACGCAGCTTGGCACCACCTTCGGCGCCGCGTTCACGCAGGGGTTCCCGGCGCTGTTCTCTGACGCTGCGCGCCTGCCCCTTGTTCTGATGACAATTTTTGCCTTCAGCCTGTCCGACACATTCGATACCATCGGCACCTTCATTGGCACCGGCCGCCGCAGCGGCATCTTCTCGGAAGAGGACGAGGCCACCATGGCTTCCAGCTCCGGCTTCAAATCCAAAATGGATAAAGCCCTGTTTGCCGATTCCATCGCCACGTCTGTGGGCGCCATCTTCGGCACGTCCAACACCACTACGTTCGTAGAAAGTGCCTCCGGCATTGGCGCCGGCGGCCGCACGGGCCTCACCAGCTGCGTCACCGCCCTGTGCTTTTTGATTGCCATTGTGCTTTCGCCTGTTGCAGGCGCCATTCCCTCTGCGGCCACGGCGCCCGCGCTGATTGTGGTGGGCTGCATGATGCTTTCTGCTTTCAAAGAAATCAAATGGGAAGATTTCTCCGAGGCCGTTCCCGCCTTCTTCGCAGGCATTTTCATGGCCCTGTGCTATTCCATCAGCTACGGCATTGCGTCCGGCTTCATCTTCTACTGCATCATCAAAGTGGTGAAGAAAGAAGCGCGCAGCATCCACCCCATTCTGTGGGTGGCCACCGCTCTGTTCGTGCTGAACTTCATCATTCTGGCCATTCTGTAAGCAAATATTCCATTGCACAGCCCGCGCCCACAGCAGCGCGGGCTGTTTTCTTTTTGCGCGGGATAAAACTTGGTTACAATTCATGCTATACTGAAAGCAAAAGGGGGAATATGCGCATGGAACCCATTTTGGTTGTGGACGATGAGCACGCCATTGCAGACCTTGTGTGCCTTACCTTGGAAAACGCAGGCTACCGCTGCAAGGCCGCCTATTCCGGCGCCGAGGCGGCGGATAAAATTGAAACCGGCCGCTGGGCGCTGGTGGTGCTGGACGTGATGCTGCCCGACCACGACGGCTATGAATTAAAAACCTTTATTGGGGACGAGACGCCCGTTATTTTTCTCACGGCAAAAACAGACGTGGCCCAGCGCGTAAAGGGCCTTGCCGCCGGCGCGCAGGATTATATCTGCAAGCCCTTCGAGCCCGCCGAGCTGGTGGCCCGCGTAGAGGCAGCGCTGCGCCGCACCGGGCGCGGGCGCAGCGTTTTGCAGGCCTGCGGCGTCACGCTGGACCCCGTGCGCCGCACGGTGTGCAAAAACGGCGTGCCTGTGCCGCTTACCCCGCGCGAATACGACCTTCTGCTGGAATTGATGCGCAACAAAAACGCCGTGCTGTACCGCAACGCGCTGTACGAGCGCGTATGGGGAGAGGCCGCCGAGGTGGATTCGCGCACGCTGGACCTTCACATCCAGCGCCTGCGCAAAAAGCTGGGGCTTCAGGCCGCCATCAAAACTGTGTACAAGATAGGCTATGAACTGGAGGATTCGCCATGAAGATAGCCCAGAAGCTGACACTGTGCCTTGTGGCCGTGACAGGCGCGCTGTTTCTTGTGGGCGGTTACCGGATGGTATCACAAAATTTTGAAGCCTCGCTGGAGCAGGCGGCCGCGCAGAACGCGGCGCAGCACACGGCGCAGCGCCTTTCGGTGGAGGATGCCGCTTTGCGCCTTGCCATGCAGCAGGCGTCCGGGGAATCCGTGCTGCACGCCGCGGGCACAGAGGTTGCCGCCGCCATGCCGCAGGCGCAGTTTGCCCTGATGAACGAGGGCTGGGCCAACTTGTATTCCCGCGTGCCGCAGCAGGTGGATAAAAACATGCTGATCGACGCCGCGCGCGCCGCCCAGGGCGGCTATGTGCTTCGCAAAGCACAGGAAAACACCTATATGTTCGTGGCCGGCACGCTCACCGCGGGCAGCACGCAGGGCACGCTTGTCAGCGTGTTTGATGTAACGCAGCTGTATGCGCAGCGCACTGCACAGTTGCACCGTTTCTGGCGTTTGTGCGCGGTGATGCTGTGTGCCGCTGCCGTGTTGACTTTATGTTTCACCACCATTGTGCTGCGCCCGCTGAAACGGCTTTCCGCTGCTGCTGCCAGCATTGCGGCCGGGCAATATGGCCAGCGCACACAGGTGCATACACAGGATGAAGTGGGGCGCCTCAGCCAGGATTTCGACGCCATGGCTGCTTCGGTAGAACAGGCTATGGAAAGCCTGGAAGACGAAGTGCGCCGCCGCGATGACTTCGTGGCCGCTTTTACACACGAGATCAAAACGCCTATGACAGCCATGCTGGGTTATGCTGATTTGCTGCGCAGCCGCGATATTGGCCAGAGCGCACGCGAAAAGGCAGCAGATTACGTATACCATGAAACAAAACGCCTGGAGGCATTAAGCCTGAAACTGTTGGAACTGATGCGCCTTGGCCACGAGGCCACCGCGCTGGAGAGCACGCCGCTGCCCGGCGTATTTGCGGATGTGCGCCACGCGTGCAACGGGCTGGAAAAGGCCAATGTCTCTTTTGCCGACGCACACGGCATAACCGTGATGGCAGACAGGCCCCTTCTGGCAGACCTTTTATATAACCTTGTGGTAAACGCAGTGCGCGCCTCGCGCCCCGGCGGGCCCGTACAGGTGGGCTTTGAAGTGCAGAACAGTGCCGTGGTGCTGTTTGTGCGTGACGAGGGCCGCGGCATTCCCCCCCATGAGCTTGGGCGCATCACCGAGCCGTTTTATATGGTGGATAAATCTCGTGCGCGGGCGCAGAACGGTTCCGGCCTGGGGCTGGCGCTGTGCCAGCGCATTGCGGCCGCCCATGGCAGCACGCTGGAATTTGAAAGCGAAGTGGGCAAAGGCACCACCGTGCGCCTGGCCCTGCAAAAGGGGGAAGCGCCATGAACCGTCATCCGGGCGCAGCGCTGGGCTGGGCCGTGTGCGCGCTGGCGCTGGCCGCAGCCGCCGTGCTGCCCTACCGCGCCATGGCCGCGCAGGACGCCGCCCGCCTTGCCGCTGTGCATCCCTTGCCCGGCGCTGACGTGCCCGCAGGCCTCTCGGAAAAGGCCGCGCAAAGCGATGCGGCGCAGGCGCTGTATGCCCGTATGCGCGTACTTGGGGAAGCCAACACCAATTACGGAGATTACGGCCTGGGCAGCCCTGCCGAGTTTGACGACGCCGCGCTGGCCGGCGCGGAAGACGCGCTGTGGGAGGCCGGGGCGCTGCCGCAGGTGTTTTCCCTGTGGCTGTCAGACGGTTCTCTTTCCGAATCCGGCGGCACACATCAGGGCACTGCCGTTGTGGATGAATGCGGTTTCCTCTCCATGTCGCACGGGGCGCTGACGGCCACCTGCACCCCGGCGGGCGATGTGGTTGCTTTGCGCATCGTATTCACGCGTGATACACCGGGCATGCCGGCCGGGGTGGATTGGCCCGCCTGCGTTCGCAATTATGCCGCCTATCTGGGGCTTGCCGCCGTGGATGACTGGCAGCAGAAGGCATGGGCGGGTGCACCGGACGGCCAGGGCTGTCAGCTTTATTCTCCGGGCGCGCAGCTCCTGCTTTCTATCAGTGCCGTGCCCTCGGAATGGTACGGGGAAAACTGGGAAACAAATTATGATATTTTTCTGTGCGTGGAAGCGCGCAGCCTTTCCCCTTCTTCTGCCATGGCACTGTTTGACCAGACACAGGCCAGGTAACGAGACATCACTTCAGGAAAGGAGGGCCTGCGCCCATGTCTGTTCCGCGCTGGATTGTTCCGGCCATTCTCTCCGCGCTTTGCCTCGCCCTGGTGCTTGCCCTGTGCGGCCCCCATGACGCACAGCAAAAAAATGCGCAAGACAGCCAGCAGCTTGCCGATGATTTTGCCGTTATGCAGCCGCTGGGCCTTTCTGGCACCGGTGCAGAGCATATTCACATAGGGAAAAGCAGCTGGTACCACACCATCCTGACACAGGACGGCACCGGCAGCCTTGTATCCCGGCTGGATTTTTCCACGATGCAGGAAAGCGTTTTGTGTAATGTGGAGGGCTGTGCGCATGATTCCGCCGCGTGCCCGGCCTATCTTTCCGGTTACGGAAGGGTTTATGTGGCCGGCGACACCGTATACAGTATCGCGTCCGAACGCGATGAGGACGGCGCCATTCGCTCCACATGGCACACACTGCGTGCCCATTCGCTGGACGGCAGCAGCGTGCGTCAGATCGCGCAGGTGGATTCTCTCTCTTCGGGCGTTGAGATGGCCATATGCGGTACGAATATCTATCACGCCGCCGGCAACACCATGTACATGCTGGATCTTTCCACCGGGCATGAAACCATCCTTTCGCGCAGCTTTGCGCCACAGGGAGAACAACTTGCCAGTTACCTTTCCGGCCGGATGCCGGACGGCCGCCTTGCTCTTCTTTTTTTTACGCCGCAGCAATATATTTTCCGCGCCATGGATGCAAGCGGCCATCTGGAGGAACTTTGCCGTGTGCCTGCCGTCAATGGCCTAGGCAACGGATGTTTTGACGAAAATGCCCATTATTATTACAGCGAAGCCGAAACAGGAAACCTTTATATGCTGGACCTTTCTACTGGACAGACCTCTCTTTTTTCCGACGCATTGTGTGAATGGGCTGTACAACACATCTGGAGTGACGGCAACGTGCTGTACACAGGCAGTTCGCGCCAGCTTTCCGTTGCGGGTGGCCGTTTGCTGGTGCAAGTGGACGCACGCCTTGACCCGGAAGATTTTTCCGGTGCCCCTGTTCCCGGGCGCCTGTTCGCTTTTCCTCTTTCCGGCGGCCAGCCTGAGGAAGTGACGCTTATGGATTTTTACAATGGTTACGCCCACCCGCTGATTGTGCAGGCCGAGACACCCGCCGGCTTCCTTGTAGTGGGTGACAGGCCCAGCGCCGGCACGGCTGTGTTGCACGGGCAGGACGGCGGCAGCTATTCCATGGAAGTGTTCGAAGAACATCTGGCGCTGATCAGCCCTGCAGACTACTTTTCATCCACACCCAATTTCCGTTTTTTCGATCAACTGCCTCAGCCGCTTCCTTCCTGACAGGCACGGCAGCTTTCCCATAAAAGGAGGGCTTTTTATGAAACGTATCCTTCGCGCAGCTGCGTGCACCTTGTGCGCCGGTGTACTGTGCGCAGTGCTGGCGGCATGCGCCCCTGGCGTGGAAACCTCTTTACAGGAAAAGGGCAGCCCAGACGCTGCTGAATCTTCCGTGCGGCCGTACCCTCGCACCACGGAATATGTGTCGGGCGACAACGTCGTATATTTCAACGGAACTTCAGGCAGCACTCCGCTGGTGTGCTATCTGGATCTTGAAAGCCTTCAAGCGCATGTGCTGTGCAGCGTAGAGGGCTGCACGCACAGCACGCAGGCCTGCCCCGCATATGGCGGCGGCCATCTCTTTCTCACACCGGATGCGTTGTACAGCTATCGCTCCTGCGATGCGTCCTATCTAGAACTGGGCTCTGCCCCCGCGCTTGGCACCCTACGCGTGCACGCGCTGGACGGAAGCGAATCTCACGAAGTAGCCAAAGTGGATGACGGCTGGACACTTGGCATGTTCGCGCAAAGCGACACCGCCATTTACGGGACGCTGGGAAGCGACCTTGCCATGCTGGAACTTGCCACCGGGCACGAGACAATTTTGCAGCGTAATTTTACGCAGAACAATTATTTCGACAACTATCATCTTGCGCAGATCGGCAACGACCTTCTGCTGCCTGTGTGGGTGGGAAGCCCATTGGAAGAGGTCGTCTTTTACTCTCTGAGCACATCGGGAGAGCTTACAGAGATACGCCGTGCCGAACTCAATACGGGTGTGCCATATGAAGGCAAATATTATTATGCTGACGAACAGGGCAGAATCTATGTTCTGGATGTCTTGTCCGGCGAGAGCACTTTGTTTTGTGATGAACTGCAATACACGCAGCCCGACGGCACCGTGCGTTTTTCCGGCCAGGGGGCCATGTATGTGGTGAGCGGCCACCTGATGGCAGAGCGCACCACCCCGCAGGGCCTGCCGGAATATGCATCCAAACCCACCCGTCTGTTTGCCATTCCTCTGGAAGGCGGGCCGGCATCGGAAATTCTTCTCTCCGATTTCTACCACACATACGACAACCCGCTGAAAGTGCGTGCCGAAACACCTGCCGGCCTCATCGTAGTGGGCGACAGGGTCAGCACCACTTATGTAGACACCGGCAAAGACGGCAGCCTCGACTCCAGAGAAGGCAGTGAGGAACGGATGGCGCTGATCAGCCCCGAAGATTATTTTGCCTCAAACCCGAACTTTCAGTTTCTTGATTTTACACTGCAGCCCGGCTAACGGTCGGTTTCTGCTGTACATCGGCACATTTTGGAAATGAGGTGCATTTCGTGAAAAAGCATCTTCGCATCTTTCTGGCATACCTGTGCGCTTTGCTTTGCTGCGCGCTGCTTGCAGGTTGTACCCTGACGCTGCCCGGTGCGCAGCCGCAAAGCACAGCCACGCCCACTGCACAGCAAAGCAGCCTCACCTGGCTTGCCGCGGGCGTCCCGTGCGCTGTGAACGAGGCCGGGTATTACAACATTCTCGTGCCAAATAACGGCGCGCTGCGCCTTCTGTCTTTGTACGATTTTTCCGCAAAGCAGCACCGCATTCTGTGTGACAAAGAGGGCTGCCCCCACACGGACGAAAGCTGCGGCGCATACCTGCCCGCCCTGTCTCTCACCGCCGGGCCCGGCGCCGTATATGCCATGTGCCCGCGCTACCTTACCGACGCAGCGGACGAAAGCGGCCTTGCCGATTTTGTGGCAATGGACGCGGGCGGGCAAAACCGCCGCACGCTTTCTGCCGTCAGCGACGGCTGGGATTTCTTCGGCATCGACAAACAATACCTGTACGGCTTTTGCGAGGACGCGTTCGGGCGCATCTCGCTGGCAGACGGCACCGAAACCTACCTGCTTCGCAATGCGCGCAGCGCCTTCTGGCTGTGGGGCAAAGTGGCAGGCGTGTGGAACGGCCAGTTTGTCACGGTGCAGTGGGGCGACGACACCCGTGTGGATGCGATTGAAATTGGCCTGCTCTCTCCCGAAGGGGCATACACGGCGCTGGGCACAGTGCCGGCCGGGCGCTTTCTGCCGTATTCCGGCAGCGTGCTGCTGGGCGGCACGCTGTATTATATCGACAATTCAAACGGCGCCGTGATGGGCTTTTCGCTGGAAAATGGCGAAACGCGCGAGGTATCCCGTGCGCTGTGCCAGTACGACCGCGATGAGGGGCAAGGGTTTCATTCATGCCAGCGATGGTATCTTTCCACAGCGGGCGGTGCGTTGCTTGCCATGGTATATGGGCCAGACGATACATCCGGAAATATCTGGGACGAAAGCCTGTATCACATCGATACTTCCACCGGAGCCGCCAGCCCGCTTTCACTCAAGCGGGAATATCGCAACAAATCGCCGGAGGATGAAGCGGCCGAGGGCCCCGGCTGGGGTGAGCCGGGCTTTGTCACGCCCCTTGCCGAAGTGCCGCAGGGCCTTTTCGTGATTCGTGCTTACGAGTTTTACATGGACAGTTATGTAGACGAGAACGGCCAGGCCGTGGAATATGAGACAAGCCGCCCGGTGTACGCCCTGATTTCCGCAGAAGATTATCTTGCCGGCACGCCAAACTATCAAGAGCTCAAAGACCTGCCCGTGCCCGCATAACTGCCCCCGTGCGGCCAAAAAACAAATTGCCCATTTCGGCGCGGTGGTGCAAGAAAACGCCGTTTTCTTGCGCCGCCGCGCCTTTGCCGAGGCGGGCGTTTTTTGCAGTGTGCGAAAATATCTGCGCGCCGCGCTTCTTTGTGAAAAAATTATCATGGAAACACTTGCGAAACAGGCCAAAACCCACTATAATGAAAGTGTATGCGGGGCCGCTGGCCCTGTGCATGTTATGCAACCAAACGTTTTTCGGGAAAGGGAGTTAAATTTAATGAGCACTCTTGGTAAAAAAACGGTGGAAGACCTGAACGTAAAGGGCCGCAACGTGCTGGTGCGCTGCGATTTCAACGTGCCCATGAAGGACGGCGTCATCACCAACGATAACCGCATCGTGGCTGCGCTGCCCACCATCAAAAAACTGATTGAAAACGGCGGCCGCCTTGTGCTGTGCAGCCATTTGGGCAAGCCCAAGAACGGGCCGGAAGAAAAATTCAGCCTGGCGCCGGTGGCCGTGCGCCTTTCCGAGCTGCTGGGCAAACCCGTTGTGTTCGCCAATGACGGCGAAGTGACGGGCCCGAACGCAAAGGCCGCCGTGGCCGCCATGCAGGACGGCGACGTGGTGCTTTTGCAGAACACCCGCTTCCGCAAGGAAGAGACGAAAAACCTGCCCGAATTTTCGAAAGACCTGGCCGGGCTGGTGGGCCCCAACGCCGCGTATGTGAACGACGCCTTCGGCTCTGCCCACCGCGCGCACTGCTCTACCGCCGGTGTGACCGATTACATCAAAGACACCGCCGTGGGCTATTTGATGGAAAAAGAAATTCGCTACCTGGGCAACGCTGTGAACAACCCCGAGCGCCCGTTTGTGGCCATTCTGGGCGGCGCAAAGGTGGCCGACAAGCTGAACGTCATTGAAAACCTGCTGAGCAAAGTGGACACGCTTATCATCGGCGGCGGCATGGCCTACACCTTCCTGAAGGCCAAGGGCTGCGAAGTGGGCACCAGCCTTGTGGACGACGAAAAGCTGGATTACTGCGCCAACATGCTGAAAAAGGCCGAGGAAAAGGGCGTGAAGCTGCTGCTGCCGGTGGACACCGCCGTCACCGCGGCTTTCCCCGACCCCATTGACGCCGAAATCAGCGTGGAATATGTCCCCTCTGACAATATTCCCGCCGATAAGATGGGCCTTGACATTGGGCCCAAAACGCGCGAGCTGTTTGCCCAGGCCGTGAAGGACGCCAAGACGGTTGTGTGGAACGGCCCCATGGGCGTGTTTGAAAACCCCGTGCTGGCCGCCGGCACCAAGGCTGTGGCGCAGGCCATGGCCGACACGCAGGCCACCACGGTGATTGGCGGCGGCGATTCTGCCGCGGCCGTGATGCAGATGGGCTTTGCCGATAAGATGACGCACATCTCCACGGGCGGCGGCGCCTCGCTGGAGTATCTGGAAGGCAAAGAGCTGCCGGGCATCGCCTGCATCGCCAACGCCTGATGCAAACTGCAGGGGTGCGCATCCCGCGCGCCCCTTTTCTGTGCAATATCGAAAATAAAAAAGGGAGAGAGACCAATGAACAAAGCAAAGCGCAAAGCCATTATTGCCGGCAACTGGAAAATGAACAAAACCGCCACCGAGGCGGCCGCCCTCATTGGCGAGCTGGTGCCCGCCGTGAAAAACGCAGGCTGCGAGGTGGTTATCTGCACGCCGTTCACCAGCCTGTGCAAGGCGGTGGAGCTGTGCCGCGGCACCAACATCCATGTGGGCGCCGAAAACGTGCACTTTGAAAAAAGCGGCGCCTTCACGGGCGAAATTTCTGCCGGTATGCTGGTAGACCTTGGCGTGGAATATGTTATTGTGGGCCATTCCGAGCGCCGCCAGTATTTTGCCGAGACAGACGAGACGGTGAACAAGCGCGCCAAAGCCGCCCTGGCCGCGGGCCTGAACGTGATTGTGTGCGTGGGCGAAAGCCTTGCCCAGCGCGAGCAGGGCGTGACGGAAGAGCTGGTGCGCATGCAGACGAAAATTGCCCTGCAGGGCGTTTCGGCCGAAGAGATGCAGCGCGTGGTCATTGCCTACGAGCCGGTTTGGGCCATTGGCACAGGCCGCACCGCTACCAGCGAGCAGGCGCAGGAAGTGTGCGCGGCCATCCGCAAAGTGGTGGGCGAACTGTATGGCCAGGCTGTGGCCGAGGCCACCACGGTGCAGTATGGCGGCAGCATGAACGCCGGCAACGCCGACGAGTTGCTGGAAAAGCCCGACGTGGACGGCGGGCTGATTGGCGGCGCCTCGCTGAAGGCGGACGCCTTTGGCGCCATTGTGGCCGCCGCCTCGAAATAAGCGCAGCATAACGTGCAGAAAGGAACCTGACATCTATGGCGAAAAGACCTCTGCTTCTTTGCATTCTGGACGGCTTTGGCTGGGTGCCGCAGGAAACCTACGGCAACGCCATTGCGGCGGCCAAAACGCCGTATTTTGACAAGCTGTTTGCAAGCTGCCCTTTCACCACCATCGGCGCCTCCGGCATGAACGTGGGCCTGCCCGACGGCCAGATGGGCAACAGCGAAGTGGGCCACACCAACATTGGCGCGGGCCGCATTGTGTATCAGGAGCTCACCCGCATCACCAAATCCATTGCAGACGGCGACTTTTTTGAAAACGAGGCCCTTGTCTCGGCCATGCGCTCGGCCAAGGAAAACGGCAAAGCCCTGCACCTGATGGGCCTGCTTTCCGACGGCGGTGTGCACAGCCACAACGGCCATTTGTACGGCCTTTTGGAAATGGCAAAGCGCATGGGCCTTACCAGGGTGTATGTGCACGCCATTATGGACGGCCGCGATGTGCCGCCCGATTCCGGCCTTGGCTTTATCAAAGAGCTGCAGGCAAAGCTGGCCTCGCTTGGCGTGGGCACCATTGCCTCTGTGACGGGCCGTTACTACGCCATGGACCGCGACAACCGCTGGGACCGTGTGGAAAAGGCCTATGCCGCCTTTGTGTACGGCGAGGGCAACCACGGCACGCCCGTGGAAGTGATGGAAAAAAGCTATGCCGAAGGCGTGACGGACGAATTTGTGGTGCCCGCCGTGACGTGCGAGGGCGGCCGTGTGGCCGAGGGCGACAGCGTCATCTTTTTCAACTTCCGGCCAGACCGCGCCCGCGAAATTACCCGCACCTTTGTGGACGACGCCTTCACCGGCTTTGCGCGCCGCTATGGGCGTTTTCCGGTGCATTACGTGTGCTTCACACAGTATGACGCCACCATGCCCAACGTAAGCGTGGCCTTCCGCCCGCAGGTGCTCACGAACGTGCTGGGCGAGTACCTTGCCAAAAACGGCAAGACGCAGCTGCGCATTGCCGAGACGGAAAAATATGCCCATGTAACCTTCTTCTTCAACGGCGGCGTAGAGGCCCCCTTTGAAGGGGAAGACCGCGCCCTCATCAACAGCCCCAAGGTGGCCACGTACGACCTGCAGCCCGAAATGAGCGCCTACCTTGTGGCGGACGAATGCGTCAAGCGCATTGAAAGCGGCAAATACGACGTCATTATTCTGAACTTTGCCAACTGCGACATGGTGGGCCACACCGGCGTATTCAGCGCCGCTGTAAAGGCCGTGGAGGCTGTGGACGAGTGTGCGGGCAAGGTGATTGACGCGGTGCTGGCCGCGGGCGGCGCCGTGCTGCTGACGGCAGACCACGGCAATGCCGATAAAATGTACGACCCGGACCCCGAGCACCCCTTCACCGCGCACACCACAAACCCCGTGCCCTTCCTGGTGGCGGGCCTGGGCGATGTGAAGCTGCGCCAGGGCGGCGTGCTGGCCGACATTGCCCCCACCATGCTGAAGGTGATGGGCCTGCCCCAGCCCGAGGAAATGACGGGCAAAAGCATCATCGAATAAGCGCTTGCCTAAAATTGCACAGGGCCGCTTCTCTTGCGAGAAGCGGCCCTGTTTTTCTTGCGGCGCCTTTGCCGCATCCGTTCAAAAATTTGCTGCAGATACAAAGCATGCCTGCAACCAAATGCGCACGGCGCGCGTATAGAAGGGTGAAATGCATTTCGCACACATCAAAAAGGAGGTGAGGGCGCTTGGAAGAACGCTTTTTGCTGGCGCGCCTTCAGCACAAAGATGAAAAGGCCCTGGCACAGCTGATAGATCAATATGCCGGGTATGTGCTGGCCACCGTGCGCGCGGCGGGGGCCGGGGTGCTGGCCGAGGCCGATTTGGAGGAGGCCGCGGCCGACACATTTGTAAAGCTTTGGGGCGCGGCCGCAAGTGTGCGGCCAGAAAAGGGCGGCCTGAAAGCCTACCTTGGCGCCATTGCCCGCAACGAGGCACGCAGCCGCGTGCGGCGCGCCAGGCCGGTGCTGCCGCTGGAAGAGGACTTCCTGTTGCCGGCCGACCAGCAGGCACAGCAGGCGCTGGAAGAGCAGGAACAGGCCGCGCTGGTGCGCCAGGCGCTGGAGATGCTGGAGCCCGCCACAAAAGAGGTTTTTCTGCGCTATTACTACCAAAGGCAGAAAACGGCGCAAATTGCCGGGGAAATGCAGATGAACGCTTCCACCGTGCGCAGCCGCCTTGCAAGAGGGCGCGCCGCGCTTCGCAAAGCATTGCAGGAAAGGGGAATATCGCATGAAGACGTGGTTTGAATGGATGGACCGCTGCTATGCCCCGCCCGTTGAAGAGGCTTTGGGCACGCAGCAAGAGGCCGCCCGGCTGAAAGAAAAGGTGTTTGCACAGCTGCACAGCCGCCCGGCGCCTGCCGCCGCGCCCGCGGCGCAGCCCGCCCGGCCGCGCAGGCTGCGCCGCATGGCCGTGCTGGCGGCAGCGGCCGCCATGGCCTGCTGCGTGGGCGCAGGCGCCATGGCGGCCGCCGGGTTCCCGTGGCAAAGCGTGTTTGGGCAGTTTTTTGGCCCGGCCGCACACAGCCAGGCCGCAAGCCTTGGCATGCCGGGCGAGGGGCTGGCCCTCACCGCCACCGATAACGGCTGCACGCTGACGCTGAACGGCGCCTTGTTTGACGGCGAGGTGCTGTATCTGCCGCTGACGCTTACGTTTGAAAACGGCGTGCCAGCCCAGGGCCTCACCTACTATGCCCGGGGCGAGGCACAGGGCACTGTAGATTCCGGCTCTGTGCCGGTACCGGCAGAGGAAGCCTCGGCCGGGAACGCGGTAAATTTGATGTGCAAGCTTAGCGGGGCGGGCGTTCAAAGCGGGCAAACGCTTACCTGGGATGTATCTTATTTATACGGTAACCGCAAATATGCGGGCAGCGGCGGCCAGGCCCCCTATACGCAGACGGAATGGGAGCAGGAGGGCCGATGGAGCTTTACCTTCACCGTGCCGCAGGCCAGGCAGGCCGTGCAGCTTGCCGTGCCCCAGGCCGCGGCAGACCCGGCCACCGGCATTGCCATTGCACAGGTGCGCCTTACGCCCATGCGCGTGAGCGTGGTGTTTGAAGGCCTGCCGGACGACGCCGGGGTGCGCGATGCCCTTAGCCGCGCGCAGATTGTTCTGCACATGGCGGACGGCGGCACCCGCACCATGGGCACGTGGGAAGACAATGTGCGCGCCGCCGAAGGCAGCATAGATGCAGCTGCCTCGCCCATTGGCCGCGCCTACTATGAAGTAAGCTGTGAATACGGCGAATTGCTGGACCCTTCCCTTATTTCTGCGGTGGAGGTAAACGGCTGCCTCATTCCCGCCGAGTAGGCCCCGTCTGCCAAAACCAACCGGCGCACAAAGGCGCTTTGACGGCGCAAGGCGGCCAGCTTTCCGCTTCAAAGGCCGTGGGGTTCCCGTGGCAACATGCCAAATGGCCACTTTCCCGCTGGGAAAGTGGCCTTTTTTGCAAAGCTGGCTTGACATCTATTGCAAAGTAAACTATACTAAAAATGCAAAGCAAGCTTTGCAAGGAGTGCATGCATATGAAAACCAACCTTCCCGCTTTGCGCAAAGCGCGCAAAATAAGCCAGGAAGAGCTGGCCCGGGCCGTGGGCGTCACACGGCAGACCATCACCTCTATTGAGGTGGGCAAATACACGGCCAGCCTGCCCCTGGCCCACAAAATAGCCGTTTACTTCGGCCTGTCTATTGAGGAAGTATTTCTGTTTGAGGAGGAATAGCACATGGAACCAAAACAACTGGCACAGTTTTGCCACACGTTGCACCTGCGCATCCGGCTGGGCATCGCTTACGCCTGCCTTGTGCTGGTGCTGCTCGTCCTCGGTGCGTTCACCGCGCAGCACGGCTGGTACCGCGGGTTTCTCACCGGCCTTCTCTCCGGCATTGATATCGTGGTATCGTGGTGATGATATGTGTGGTGCGCTGGCGGGCCATGCTGCGCGGCACACCGGACGCACAGCGCAGGCTGGAAGAAGCATGCCGCCGCGAATACGACGAGCGCGAACAGTTTTTGTGGCAGAAATCGGCCCGTACGGCTGTGTGGGGTGCACTGGGGCTGCTTTTGCCCGCAGGCGTTGCGGCCCTGTATTTTTCCCGTGCGGCGGGTTTTGCGCTGATGGCCGCGGCCTGTGTGCCCCTTGTGATAAACAAAATGCTTTACTTTGCGCTTTCAAAAAGGTATTAAGCGCGCCCACGGCGCGCCGCAGGCCAAAAAGGCGCAAAAAAAGGGGCTGCCTGCGCCAGGCAGCCCCCTCTTTTATTCATAAGCACAGCACCACGCCGCCGTGCCGGCCGCAGCAGGGCGGCGCATGCAGAACGATGCACACAGCGGGCCAACAGGCGCAAACGGCAAAAGGTTCTGAAGGGCCTGCGCAAACCGCAGGCCCGGCCCGCAGCCACTGTTTTGCCGCCCAAAGCTCAGGCCCGGCACTATGCCAAAGCGGGCATGACAAAAAAGTACATCAGCACATAGTGGCAGGCGCTGCCCGCCATGACGAACACATGGAAAATTTCGTGCGTGCCAAACACCTTGTGGCGCGCATTGAACAACGGAAGCTTCAGCGCATAAAGCACGCCGCCCGCCGTGTAAATGATGCCGCCCGCCAAAAGCCAGCCAAACCCCGCGGGTGACAGCGCGTTCACAATGGGCACCACGGCAAACACGCACAGCCAGCCCATGGCAATGTACAGCACGGAAGAAAACCACTTGGGGCAGGTAATCCACAGGGCTTTGATGGCAATGCCCGCCAGGGCCACGGCCCACACCGCCGCGCACAGCGCGGTGCCCTGCGGCCCGCGCAGCGTAATAAGGCAGATGGGCGTATAGCTGCCCGCTATCAGCACAAAAATCATCATATGGTCCAGCTTGCGCAGGCGGCGGTTCACTTTATCTGTGGAATCCACCGTGTGGTAGGTGGTGCTGGCGGCATACAGCAGCACCATGCTAAGCGCAAACACGGCCATGGCAATGAAATACAGGCGGCCCGGCTCGCGCGCGGCCTTGCACAGCAGCGGCACCGCCGCCAGGGCCGCCATGACACAGCCCGCAAAATGCGTCAGCGCGCTGGCCGGGTCTTTTATTTTCTTCAGCATATCTGCCACACCTCTTTGCATGAGTGTCTCTTTTAGACATTATATAGTATTTAAAACTAGATATAACTATATTATATACTACTACACACATAATATGAATGCAAGCGCCTTTTTGTGAAACTTTTCCGGTTTCGCAAAACTGCTGTTTTGGTGTGGCGCTGTGCCGCAGAAAGGGCCATAAACGCAAAAGGCCCATGGCAGGCCAAACATGGCCGCCATGGGCTTTTTGTTTTTAAGAGGGGGCAACGGGCGGGCCCGCCGCGCGGCGCCGCAGAAAAAGCAGGCAGAAATGCCCTTTGTGCTTTGCCCCGGCTGGGGCGTGCTTAGCGGCGCGGGCTGCCCGCGGCCAGCAGGGCCTGCACGGCCGCGCGCTGCTGGCTGCGCGAAAGGCGCGCCGGGCCGCACACGGCACGGCGCAGGGCGTCTGCGCCCTGCACAAGCTCTGGCGCGTGCGCATGCACACGCGCATAGGGGTTTGAAAAATAAACGGCCCCCCACACCGGGCATGCCGCCCCCGCGCTTTGCAGCGCCGCGCGCACAATGGCCACCTGCCGCCGGTTTTGCGCCACGGGGTTGGGCACGCTTTTCTCGATGCGCCTGCCGCCCTTGCCCGGGCGCGCCTGGCGCCAGGCGGCGGCATGCTCTGTGCCAAAAACGTCGCCCGCATAGTGCTTTACCTCCACCACGCACACGCCGCCGGGCCCCGCCACGGCGGCGTCCAGCTCGGTTTTGCGGCCATTGGCCTGCATGGGCACGTTGCACAGCACCGTATAGCCCGCGGGCAGGCCCTTCAGCACAGCACAGGCCTGCTTTTCGCCCCGGCGGCCGCTGGCAATGCGGCGGATGGCCGCGCCAAGGCACGGGCAGGCAATGGCGCACACCGCCGCCGCGCAAAGCAGCCACACGCGCCACTGTGCAGAAAGCCACGCGCCCGCCAGCGCGCACGCGCACAGCACGCTAACCGCAACAAGGCCGGCCCACAAACCGGCCAGCGCGGCGCGCGTGCCGCCACGGCAATGCTTCAGCCTGGCCATTTATTCCACGCCAAAGCGGTAGATGGTGGTTTCGTGATATTCTTCCTCGGGCCGCAGCTCAATGCTGGGGAAGTTGGGGTGCGAGGGCGCGCACGGGTAGTGCTGCGTCTCCAGGCAGAAGGCCTGTTTATCGGCATGCGGGCCGCCCGTTTTGCCGTCTACACCGTCCTGCGAAAGGAAGTTGCCCGTGTAAAGCTGCATGCCGGGCTGGGTGGTGAAAACCTCCATACAAATGCCCGTTTTATAGGCATACGCCTTTGCCGCCAGCGCCAGCTGGCCGGGCTGTTTATCCAGCACAAAACAGTGGTCGTAGCCGTGGGCCATGGCAAGCTGGCGGCCGTCGTCCTCTTCCTGCAGGCCTGTGCCAATCAGCTTGCCCGCGCGGAAATCGAATGGCGTATCCTCCACGCCAAGAATGCGCCCGGTGGGGCAGGTTTGCGCGTTTGCCTCTAAAAACCGGCCGGCAAAAATGGTAAGCTGCTGTTCCAGCACGCTGCCGCTGGCATAGCCCTCCAGGTTGAAATAGCTGTGGTTGGTGAGGTTGACAAGGGTGGCCTCGTCTGTGGTGGCGGTGTAATCCATCACAAGGGCGTTGTCTGCCGTGAGGGTGTAGGCCACCGTCACCTCCATATTGCCCGGAAAGCCGTCCTCCCCCGCCGGGCTGTGCGCCTTCAGCACAAGGCGCTGGGCGCCGTCCTGCGGCGTCTCAAGGTGCCCCTTGAACACCTTGCGGCCAAAACAGCCGTGCAAATGGTTGGGGCCGTCGTTTGCCTCCAGCGCATACCGCCTGCCGCCCAGCTCGAACGCCGCGCCCTCAATGCGGTTGGCACAGCGGCCCACCAGCGCGCCCAGGCTGGCTGTGCCCGCCTCGTAGCCTGCCAGGCTTTCATAGCCCAGCACCACGTCGCGCAGGCCGCCTGTTTTATCCGGCACAAATATGTGGGTGACCGCGCAGCCATATTCTATCACGCACACGCGCATGCCGTTTTCGTTTTCCAGCGTATAGCGGTATACGTCCTGGCCGTCTTTGGTTCTTCCGTAATATTCGCTTTTGATAGACATGATGTTGCCCTCCCGCCGTTTTCCGGCGCCCGGCCCGCGGGCGCCCGGTGTTTGTTATGGTACCATACTACCGCATCTTTGTGAAAAAAGAAAGGCCGCAGAGCTGCCTGCGGCCTTTCCTGTGTGAAATTTTCCCTGTGCGGCGCGTTTGTTACGCCTTCACGCCCGTTTTGGGGTTGGCCTTTGCCGGGGCCGAGGGGGCGGGGGTAGACGGTTTTTCCTCCGGCTTCGGGTCGGGCTTGGCGTTTTTGTCCACAACCGTCACCGAGCCATCGGCGCCCACCGTAATGTTGAGGTTGCTGGTTTTGTTTTCAATTGCACCAGCCGCGTTCGCAGCACCCACCTGCTTTACGTCCACATACAACACCTTGTCCAGCTTGTCCGAGTTAACGGTGCCCTCCAGCGTTACTTTCGGGGTGTTCTGCACATTGGTGCCCTTGCCAAGCTCAATGCCGCCCATCTCTTTGCTGCCGCCGTTGTTGCGGAACGTCATGTCCTTCATGGTTACAGTGGCGCCATTCACCAGCACGCCATTGTAATTGCCGTTCACGGCGGTCACTTTGTCCAGCTTCACATTTTGCGCGTCGTAGACATGCACGGCATATTTGGCATTGTTGTTTGCATTCACTGTCAGGTTCGAGAGCGTCACGCCACCGGCCTCTACCGTCACCGCATTGCCGTAACTGCTTACGCCTGTAATATCCTTCGTAACGGTAAGCTCATGCCCATTCCCGTTCACTGCCACCGGCTGTGTTATTTTCAAGGGATTCTCCAGATTAATGTTGCCGCCAAGCGCAATTTCTGTTGCGCCCTGCGTGTTGCACAGCGCCGCAAGCATTGCCTCGCTGTTGTTGGCATACACGGTCTGCCCGTTCACTTTGCCCGTAAGCACCGGTTTGTCATCTTCAACCGTAAGCACAGGCTGTGCGTTCGCACTCACATCGGCGCGCACCGTAACCTCGTCCGTCAGGCTGTCCACCGTCAGCTTCGGCGCCGCGCCGGAATGATCTTTGCCGTCCGCCAGCTCTACCGCACTGAAGCCATTGCCCGCAAACGTGCATCCTTTCAGGCTTGCCGATGCGCCGTTGTTCACAACGAGGCCAGAGTACTTGCCGTTCTGCATGGCAACGCTTGTCAGCGTTACATTGGCAGTCTCACCATACACCTGCACGGCATAGTTGGCCATTCCAGCGGCATTCACCGTCACATTGGACAAGTTGCCGGTTGCCAGCACCACATAGCTGCCGTTGAAGTCTGTATCTGCTGTCAAGGTATAGGTACGCGCACCATCCAGCGTGACGTTTGCCGGCACCGTGATGGGGGTTTTAAGCGTGATATTGCCTCCCAGTGTTACCGTGTCGCCTGCTGGTGCAGCTGCGGCAAGGGCCTGTTCCAAAGCTTCCTGTGTGTTGACAGGCGCAGCCGCCGGCTGGGCATTGCCGTCGCCTTCTGCAAACACAGGCACCGCAAAAAACACAGCCGCCATGCACAATGCCAGCAGCAAAACAAATGTCTTTTTCATGGTTTTCCTCCTGCTTGTTTTTTTGTGGCTGTGAGAAACCGCCAACTTCCTCTTCACTATATGCCAAAATTTCACAGTTGTCAAGCAAACTGTGAAAATTCTTCAAATAGAATCTTATATTCATCGTGGTATTCCATATTAATTAAATGTAAGAGGAAGATAATAGTATTTTCAAGGCCGGAAAAGGAGGGGCCTGATTATGAAAGGTGAATTGCTGCAAGAACTTCGGCGCGATAAAGGGCTTTCGCAAAAACAGCTTGGGGCGTTGCTTTCGGTATCTCCGTTCACCATTTCCAGTTACGAGTGCGGCCACAGCGACCCGGACGACGAGGCCAAAGTAAAGCTGGCGAAAATTTTTGATATTTCCCTCGATTACCTGCTGGGGCTGGTGCGCGAGCCATGCTCGTACCGGCGCGACGCCTCTTACATATACCGGCGCGATGAGCACACCATTCAGCTTCCGGCCAATTTTTCGCCGCAGGAGGTGCAGCTGGTGCGCCAGTTCATTGCCTTTGTGCAGTATCAGAAAGAGGCATCGCAGCACGGCCCCCGGCCGTAAGCCTGACGGTGCAAAATGGCCCCCGGCCGGCGTTTCCGCCTGGCCGGGGGCCGTTTTGTGCCTTGCCCCTCATTTGCCCGCCAGCATGCCCAGGGAAAGGCACAGCCGCGCTGCGGCGCGTTTGGTGGCCTCGGCATCGCCAAAGGCCGACAGACGGAAATAGCCCTCGCCCTCTGGCCCAAAGCCCACGCCCGGCGTGCCGGACACGCGCGCCGTGTGCAGCAGGTGTTCAAACAGCGCCCAAGAGCCCATGCCGCGCGGCGCTTCCAGCCACAAATAGGGGCTGTTTTTGCCCCCGCAATACCACACGCCCGCCTGCTGCAGCGCCGCGGCAAGCACCTGTGCATTTTTGCGGTAGGCCTGAATGTTTTTTGCCACTGCCGCACGCCCCTCACAGCTTAGCGCGGCGGCCGCCGCGCGCTGCACGGGGTAGGCCACCCCGTTGGTGGAAATGGCGCGCCAGCGCGCATACAGCCCGCGCAGGGGCACGCCGCCCGCCCGCAGCGCCTGCGGCACCACGGCCCAGCCGCAGCGCAGGCCCGTGAAGCCCGCACTTTTGGAAAAAGAGCCAATTTCAATTGCGCATTCGCGGGCGCCCTCAATTTGATAAATGGAGTGCGGCAGGGCTTTATCCTGAATAAATGCCTCATAGGCTGCGTCAAACACCAGCAGCGCGCCGCTGCCCAGCGCCCAGCGCACCCATGCGGCCAGGCCGTCCGCGCTGTAGGCGGCGCCCGTGGGGTTGCCCGGGCTGCACAGATATACCACACCGGCCTGCGTGCCCGGCCCCGGCAAAGGCAAAAAGCCGTTTTCCCGCGTGGCAGCCAGGGTGTGCACCTGCCGCCCGCACACAAGGTTGGTGTCCATATACACGGGGTAGCCGGGGCTTGGCACCAGCACCGTGTTGTGCGGCGAAAACAGCGCCAGAATGGCGGCCAGGTCGCTTTTGGCGCCGTCTGAGACAAAAATATCCTCTGGCGAGATGCGCGCGCCCAGCCGCGCATACCGCGCCGCCAGCGCCTCGCGCAAAAAGGCATACCCCTCTGCCGGGCCATAGCCGCGGAAGGTTTCGCGGCGGCCCATCTCGGCGCAGGCCGCCCGCAAAGCGCGCACCACCGGCGCGGCCAGCGGCAGTGTTACATCGCCCACGCCAAGGTCTGTCACGCGCACGCCGGGGTGCGCCTCACAGAATGCGCGGGTGCGTGCGCGCACTTCAGAAAACAGGTAATTTTCCCCCAGGCGGGAAAAGTTCAGGTTTGGCTGCATGCTACTTCCCCTTTTTCGAATCAGTAGGCGGGCAAGCGCCCTGCTGCAGCTATATGCCCTGTTGCGCCAAAACAGAACCGGCCCGCGCGCCCGGGCCCTGGCGTGTGCTGCAAAGGCCACCGGCCGCCGGTGCGCCCTGCCGCAGGGCAGGGCTTTTTTGCGCCGCAGGGGCCCTTTGCGGGGCGGCCTGCGGGGTTACAGCTCTGCCGTGCCCTCAAACACGGCCTGCACGGGGCCCGTCAGCAATAACTGCCCTGCCCGTTCTTCCACCTGCAGCGTGCCGCCGGGCATGTGCACCGCCACCGGGCGGCCCGCCGGGCACTGCCCCAGCGCCCAGGCACAGGCCGCCGCGGCGCAGGCGCCCGTGCCGCAGGCCAGCGTCTCTTTGCTGCCGCGCTCGTACACGCGCACGCGCAGCTCGCTTTCGCCGCAGCGCTGTGCAAAGCCCGCGTTGGCCCCCGCGGGGAACCAGCGGGCATATGCCACGCGCGGGCCCAGCTCTTCCAGGCACAGAGCCGCCGTGTGCGGCACAAACTGCACGCAGTGCACATTTCCCACCGCCACACAGCTTACGCAAAGGCGTTCGCCGCCAAATTCCAGCAGGCGGCCCACCACCCGGCCGTGCAGGCCCGCAAGGCCCATTCGCTCTGCGCTCCATTCCGGCGCGCCCATCTCTGCCGTGTAAAGGCCGGCCTGCGCGCGCGTCACCGTGCGCAGGCCGCTGTTGGTTTGCACCCGCGCGCACCCGCTTTGCGCCGTGAGGCCGCGCGCCATCAGCAGCGCCCCCGCACAGCGCACGCCGTTGCCGCACATGGCCCCCTCGCTGCCGTCGGCGTTGAACATGCGCATGCGCGCGTCCGCCCCTTTGCATGGCAGCAGCAGAATGATGCCGTCTGCCCCCACGCCCGTGTGCCGGGCGCACAGGCGCGGCGCGGCCTGTGCCGCGGCCTGCGGCGTGGGCGCCCTGCCCGAAAGGCCGTCCACATAAAGATAATCGTTGCCGCAGCCGTGCATTTTCAAAAACGAAACCCGCACGCCACCCTTCCCCCTTTTCCGCCGCAGCGCGCGGGGCGCCGCGTTTTTTCGCGGCCCGGCACAGCGGGCGGCAAGCGCCCCGGGCCCCGCATGCTGATGTTTATGCGCGCGGCCGTGCCGCCATGCAGCGCCGCGCCCCGGCACAAAAAAGCGCCCCCGCCCCGGCCTGCGGCCACGGGCGGGGGCGCATGCAGCCCCGCGCTATTTATTCCAGTTCCAGCACAACTGCGTTGGCGGCCTCTTTCAAAGCCACCACCAGCTGCCTTTCCACCAGGCCCAGCGTTTCGCCGTCCAGCTGCACCAGGCAGTTTTCGCCGTCATACTGGTAAGCCGTCGCCTCCAGCGGCGCCTGCCAGCCGTCCAGATAGACGGTGAAGGCAATCTCCTGCGCCTTTTCCGGCTCGTCTGTGAGGAACGTGTTGACGGCCAGCGCGTCCACAGCGCTTTGCACGGCTTCCAAATCCACTTCTTCTTCGCCAATGGAATAGCCGCTGCCCGCCTGCACCTCATACGTTTGGCCATCGAGGGTGATGTCTATCTGCTCTACCTTGTCCCAATCCAGCGCAAGCACCTCGGCCGGCCGCAGGGTGTCGTAGCTGGTATGCAGCACGGCCTCGTATTCCTCCTGTCCCACGCGGTAGATGATTTCAGAATCATCCATGCGCACATAGCCGTTGCCGTCGGCGTCCTGCCCAAGGGCCAGGGTGAACGACGCCTCCTGTTCGTCCAGCGTGTAAACAACCGAGACAGTCATCTCCGGGCTGGCCAGGCCGTAATCTTCCAGCGATTGCTCAGTGGCCTGATAGGTTGCATAGTCTGTATACCCCAGGTTCTGCAGCGCCTGCATAAAATCGGTCACCTTTTGGGTGTCCAGCGCGCGGTAGCTTTCGCCCTCCACCGCATAATACTCATAGGCATCGGTATAGGAAAGCGCCTCCTGCGGCAGGTAGGCAATGGAAAGCGGCGACGAGCCGGATATTTCAATTTCTTCCACAGTGTCATACTGCGGCACGCCGTCCTGCTGCATCAGGCCGTCCCGGCTTTCCGGAATATAGCTGAGAAGGTCGTCGTCTATCAGGTAGACGGTGCCCTGCCCCAGCGTCACATAGCGCTTATCGTCCATGGTGGAATAGCCGCCCAGCTCTACCACGGTGTCGCCGTCGCCGTCAGAAAGCGTGATGGTGCACTGCGGCTCGTCCAGGCCGTACTGGCTGTAATCTTCCACATCTTCAATGACAAAGCTTGCCTGCACCGTTTCGAAGCGGGCCAAAAGCTCCTGCATGGCGTCCTGGTCCACCGGGAAGGCCTCGTCCTGCTCGTCGCGCCATACGCCGTCCTCTTTGATAAAGCTGAGCGTGCTGCCGTCCCGCGTCCACGACACGCGCGTCAGCGAATCCGGGGCCAGGCTGATGATTTCTTCGTTGACGGCGTTGATGCTGTCGATGTGCTTTTCCAGCCCCAGCACGGCCGCAATGGCCACGCACAAGCCGGCCAGCACGCCCAGCATCAAAATGGGCACCGCGCCGTGCCGGCTGCGCACATGGCGCGCCAGGGTATAGCCGTCCATGCCGGGCATCATCACGTCTAAAACCAGCAAATCGTAAACGCCCGTATCCGCATAGGCCGCGCCTGTCTACCCATCGTGGGCAAGTTCCACCTGGAAGCCCCTGCGCTGCAGGGCCAGCTGCAGCGATTGGGCCAGCAGGCGCTCGTCCTCTATAATCAAAATCTTCACCGGCGCAACCCCCTTGCTGTGCGTTTATGATACGCCCATATGCTGAAAATCCGTTGAAATTTTTGTGTAAATTCCATGGAAAAGTGCCCCGTTTTACGCGGTGCGGGCGGCCTTGCCTGTTCCTGCGCAGTATTTTTTATTTTCCGCTTGACAAGCACAGAAACACCGATATAAAATGTAGTAGATATTTCGCCGCCCGGGCCGCCAGAAGGGCCCGTGCAGCGCATATGGGAGGGAGAAAAGAAGTGGTTTTTGAACGCGTGCGTGAGATCATCTGCGACCAGCTCGATCTTGACGAGGATCGTGTTACGATGGATTCGAACCTCCTCGAAGACTTCGATGCAGACAGCCTCGATATTGTAGACCTGTCCATGACGCTGGAAGATGAGTTCGGCCTGGAAATGCCGGACGACAAAATCGAAGATTTTCACACCGTCGGCGACGTTGTGCGCTACATCGAAGAAAACACCTGAGTTTCCGGTTTGCTTTTAAAGCCCCCAAACCTTGGGGGCTTTTATTATCCGCGCGCCGGCACGGTGCCGGGCCGCCGCGTGCTTTGAAAACTTTCTGTGAGGAGATGCCGTATGAGCGAGAACAAAAAAATGGTGGAAGCCATTACCCCCATCAACGAGGACTTCGCCCAGTGGTATACCGACATCTGCCTGAAGGCAGAATTGGTGGACTACTCGGCCGTGAAGGGCTGCGTGATTTTGCGCCCATACGGCTATGCCATTTGGGAAAACATCATGCACCTGCTGGACAAGCGCTTCAAAGAAACCGGCCATGAAAACGTGGCCATGCCGCTGTTTATTCCAGAGAGCCTGCTGCAAAAGGAAAAAGACCATGTAGAGGGCTTTGCGCCCGAGGTGGCGTGGGTGACAATGGGCGGCTCGGAAAAACTGGAAGACCGCCTGTGCGTGCGCCCCACGTCCGAGACGCTGTTCTGCGACCACTTTGCGCATGTGCTGCACTCTTGGCGCGACCTGCCCATGAAGTATAACCAGTGGTGCAGCGTGGTGCGCTGGGAAAAGACCACGCGCCCGTTTTTGCGCAGCCGCGAGTTCTGGTGGCAGGAGGGGCACACCATCCACGAGACGGCCGAAGAGGCCATTGCCGAGACAGAGCAGCAGCTGAACACCTATGCCTCTTTCTGTGAGGAAGAGCTGAACATCCCCGTGCTGAAGGGCAAAAAGACAGACAGCGAAAAATTTGCAGGCGCCGAGGCCACCTACACCATCGAGGCCATGATGCACGACGGCAAGGCCCTGCAAAGCGGCACCAGCCACTATTTCGGCGACGGGTTCTCGCGCGCGTTTGGCGTGCAGTTCACCGGGCGCGACAACAAGCTGCAGTTCCCCTTCCAGACGTCGTGGGGCGTTTCCACCCGCCTGGTGGGCGCCATCATCATGACGCACGGGGACGACGAGGGGCTGATTCTGCCCCCGGCCGTGGCGCCGTACCAGGTGGTGATTGTGCCGGTGGCCGCGCACAAGCCCGGCGTGATGGAAAAGGCCGAAGAGCTGCGCGCGCGCCTTGCCAAGTTCTGCCGCGTGAAGCTGGATGCGTCGGACAATTCCCCCGGCTGGAAATTTGCCCAGTGGGAGATGAAGGGCGTGCCCCTGCGCCTGGAAATAGGGCCCAAAGACATTGAAAAAGGCCAGTGTGTGCTGGTGCGCCGCACAGACCGCGAAAAGCTGTTCACCCCGCTGGAAGAATTGGAAACCGTCATTCCCCAGCAGCTGCAGGCTGTGGGCAAGGCCCTGTATGCCCGCGCGCAGGAAAATCGCGCCGCGCGCACCTTCTCGGCCACAACCATGGACGAGGTGGTGGACATTGCCTCCCGCGAAAGCGGCTATATCAAAACGATGTGGTGCGGCGACGAGGCCTGCGAGGACATGATGAAGGAAAAGGCCGGCCTTTCCAGCCGCTGCATGCCCTTTGAGCAGGAGCATCTGGCGGATGTGTGCCCCTGCTGCGGCAAGCCCGCCAAGGCTATGGTGGTGTGGGGCAAAGCCTATTGAGCCCCTGCCCCGCGTGCCGCTTTGGGCATTTTGGGAAACAGAAAATAAAAAGGCGTGCTTCCCGGTTTTGGCCGGGAAGCACGCTTTTTTGTTTTATTCCTGCGCCGGCGGCAAAGAGGGCGCGGGGTAATCGGTGATGCCCTCGCCCGTATTTGGCACAAAGGAGGAATAGGCGAAATCCACCAAAAACACAGCCAGCAGCACAGCGCACAGCCTGTTTTTCACGCGCGCCGGCACCTTTGCATACAGGTTGTTCAGCAGCGGGCCCAGCACATAGATGAACATCCAGCCGCCCAGGCCGAACACCAAAAGCCCCTCGGCGCAGATGCGCCCGTGCAAATTGAGGAAATAGCCGGTGTAATCCCACCATTTGGTGTGCTTGAATGTCTCCAGGTACCAGGCGGTGGAATATTCCACCACGCCGCACACCACCATGCCCAAAAGGAAGGTGGCAAGCGGGTTGTCGCGCACCTTTTTCAGCAGCACCAGCAAAAGCACGCCGCCCGTGCCGTAAATGGGCAGCCACGGCCCGTGCAGCACGCCGCGGTTTACAAACACGCCGCTGCCAAACAGGTGCAGGCTCACTTCCCACACCCAGCCGATGAACGAAAAGGTAAAGAACAGCAGAATCAGCGTCTGCAGCGAATAGCGGCAGTGATAATCCACCTTCAGCCAGCGCCGGCCCTCCGCCTCGGGCAGAAGGTATTGCTCTGCCGGGTATTCGCCCTGGCAGGGCGCGGCCTCCAGCGCGGTGTCGCACATCCACTGTGCGCCGGGCGCCTGGCGGCGCTTGGCCTCCTGCCGCAGCGCCATATAGGCCTCTGCATACACGGCCTTGCGGTAAGGCGAGGTAAACAGAACATCCAGCGCGCCAAGCGTCAGTATGTTAAGCAGATACCAGCCCAGGAAGGAGAGGTCCAGCAAAAAGCAGCGCCACTTATAGCCCTTCATCATGCTGCTGGAAAGGCGAAAGGCCTCGCGGCAGGGTGTGGAGGGGTTTTCGGCAAGGATATAGGGCACCATCAGGTAAGAATACAGCTTCACCGGCAGGCCCACCACGGTAAGCGCCCACAGGCAAAGTTTTGCATCCCTTACCAGCATCACAAAGGCCGTGTGGCGCGTGCAATGCACGCGGTAGGGCAAAAACACGCGGTGGAAGCGCGTGCCGCGGTATGCCCGGCTCTCCAGAAAAAAGCGCCGCTCGCCCACCGGCAGCACACCGCCCACAAACACCCACCAGCAGAACGTGAGCAGCGCCCCGAAGGCAATGACGATGCCGGCGCCGAAGCGCCCCTGAAAAGCCATCTGGTTCACGGCGTTCAGCGCGCCGAACAGAAAAGACCCGGAGGCAGTGATGTTGTTAACCAGCTTGCTCAGCACACCCCGGCCCCCATCGGGGCTGGCCTGTGCCCGCTGCAGCGCCTGCCCGGCAGAGGTGTTCTCCAAAAACTCTTCCAAAATCTGCATGTTGCTTTTTCCGGCCGCATACCCGGCCTGGGCCTGGCCGTCCTGCCCGGGCGCCGGCCCGGAATGCACGGGCGAAAGGCTAAGCCCTCCCACCAAAATGCCAACCAGCACGCACACGGCCACAATGCGGCCATAATTTGCTTTCAGCGTGTGCCGGGCGGCCTTTTTCCACTGTTTTGGCTGCCACATTTCTAATTCCCCCTTACTTTGCCTGGCCTCACGGTGCAAAGCGCACATGAAGCAGCATTACTTCGCTGTCTGTGCCCACGCGCATGGCTGGGCCCCAAACGCCTGCGCCCTGCGTAACGCAGGAAGTCATATCCCCCACCTGCAAAACGCCGGCCGGGTTTTTCCAAGCCAGGCGGATTAGCAGGTTGCCCGGAAACATCTGGCCGTTGTGCGTGTGGCCGGACAAAGCCAGGTCCGCCCCTGCGGCGGCCAGCTCTTCCAGCTGGCGAGGCTGATGGTCTATGACGAAAACAGGCTTTTCGGCGTCCAGCCCGGCCAAAAGCTGCGCCGGGGAAAGCCTGCTTTGCCCCAGCTTTTCCTGGCGCTGCGGGTCTTGCCGGCCCACAAGGTAAAAGGCGTTTTCCACCAGCACGCTCTCGTCCTCCAAAAGCTGCACCCCTGCATTTTGAAAAAACGCACGGTAGGCCTCGTCCTCGGCGGCCGGGTTTTCCGCCGTGAAAGAAAAGCCAGCCAAAAGCTGTTCGCTCACATCATGGTTGCCCCAGCAGGCATACACGCCAAAGCGGCTGCGAATGCCCCGCAGCAGGGCGGCTATCTTCTCGGGCTGATACACGGCGGCATATTCGTTGTCAAACACATCGCCCGCCAGCACCACCACGTCCGGCTGTGTTTCGTTGACCGTTTCCACCACGCGCCGCACCTGTGCCGCGCCCACATTGTAGCCAAGGTGCAGGTCAGACACAAGGGCAATGCGCAGCTCGCCCTGCCGGGCGGCAGCGCACGCCTTGTGCACCGTAACGGTCTCTTCGCGCAGCACCACGTTCTGCGCATGCAAAATGCCCCAGGCGCTGATGCCTGCCACAAACAAAATGACAAACCCGCCCGCAGCCACAAACGCGCGCCGCGGGTGGCGCAGCCCCTTTGCCCCCCACCGGGTGCGCTTCCATATCAGGCGCACTGCATCCAGCACCAGCACGGTAAGCAGAATATACGCCAGCGTGCCCAGCCAGTAATTGCCCAGCAGCTTCAAAAAGCGGTGCACCGGGCCCTGTGTAATCAGAAACCCTGTGAGCGGCGAAAGCGAAACAAAAATATAGAACGCCATGATGCACCCCACGGCCCACTTCTTTTTGAACCAGTGGGTGCATGCAGCCATCCAGCGCAAAAGCCAGCGCGCCAGATAGGCGTTCAGCACCAGATAGACAGGCGCCAGAAGCAAGGCAAGCATGCTGCATCTCCCCCTTTCGTCCACGGCTGTGCCCGCAAAAAGCAGCAGGCCCCGCAGGCTTTTCCCCTGCGGGGCCTTTGGGCATTCTGGCCTCACGCTTTCGATTCGTGATAGCTTTTTTCCGTGTTCACATTCCAAATGGCCTGTTTGCCTTCCCCGCCTTTGCCAATGGCCTCGGCCGCGCGGATGGCGGTAAGCATGGAATGATCCATGTTGTTATAGCGGTGCTGGCCGTTGCGGCCCACACAGTACAGGTTTTCAAAGCCGTTCAGGAACGACACAATTTCATCCATGTGCTCGTAGGTGTCGAAATAGGCGGGGTAGGCCTTTTTCACGCGCTCGCGGTGCGAGGCCAGCACATCGCCCTTTTGCACCACGCCCATCTTCTCCAGTTCCGAGACGGCAAAGGCAGTGCATTCCTCTTCCGGCATGTTCCAGAAGCTGTCGCCCTCGGCGCAGAAGTATTCAAGGCCAATCCACACAGTGTGCTCCGGGTCTTTCACCATGTAGGGGGACCAGTTGTTGAAAATCTGGATGCGCCCCAGCTTCACACGCGGGTCCTGCACATAAATCCAGCAATCGGGCACAATGTTGCCCAGCGTTTTCATCGCCGTCTCATTTTTCAGGCCAAGGCGGGGCACCAAAAGCCCCACGGTGACAAAGTCGCGGTAAGGCAGGCCGGCAGCCAGCTCGCGAATGCGCGCGGGCGCGGCGGCTTCCATGCCCAGCACAAGGTCTTTCACCGGCATCGAGGAGATGAAAATATCCCCCTCCAGCGTCTGTTCGCCCTGCGGTGTGTCGCACACCACAGCCTTCACCCTGCCGCCCTCGCACACAATGCGCTTGACGCTGTGGCCAAACTGCAGCTTTGCCCCCTGCGCCTGCACGTCTGCCGCAAGCGTCTCCCAAAGCTGGCCGGGGCCGAACTTCGGGTACCAGAACTGTTCAATCAGGCTTGTCTCCACCTCGGCGTTTTTGCCCTTGGGCAGCATGTTTTTCAAAAGGCTCAGAATAGAAAGCCCCTTCACACGCTGGGCGCCCCAATCTGCCGCAATTTCGCTGGGGTGGCGGCCCCACAGCTTTTCGGTGTAGCCCTCAAAGAACATGCTGTACAGCACCTTGCCAAAGCGGTTGATATAGAAGTTTTCCAGGTTCGTCTCCGGCCTTTTGGCCACCATGGCCTTCAAATAGCTGAAGCCCGCTTTCATTGTGGTGGCAAAGCCCATGTTGCGGATGGTTTCCCACTTCATGCTGATGGGGTAATCGAAGAAGTGGTTGCCGTAATAAATGCGGGAGACGCGGTCGCGCACCAGCATCACGCGGTCTTCCTTCTCCGGGTCTGGCCCGCCCTGTGCCAGCGGTTTTTCGCGGCCCAGCTTGGCATCGTCAAAGCTGGGCGCGCCCTGCAGGGGCATCCACTGCGCCCAGCGCTGCATAATCTCGTCGCTTTTCGAAAAGAAGCGGTGCCCGCCAATGTCCATGCGGTTCCCCTCGTAACGCACCGTGCGGGAGATGCCGCCTATCTCATTGCTCTCTTCCAGAATGGTGATGTCGTATGGCTCATTGCCTGCCAGCAGCTCTTTGGCTGCCGTCAGCCCGGCGGGCCCGGCGCCGATGATGACGACTCGCTTCATATTCCTGTTTCCTCTTTTCCTGCCGCGCAAAACGGCGTTTTCACATATAGTATTAGCTTACCCTGAAAAGCCCCCTGTGTCAAGGAAAACGCCTCTGGCGCAGCCGGGGCGTTTGTGGTACTATGTTTTTCAAAGAGACCTGCCGGCCCCGCACCGCAAAGGGCCGCGCAGAGAGGGGGGCCATGGTGCAGGGCATCTATTTTCATATTCCGTACTGCCTTTCCAAATGCCGCTACTGCGATTTTTATTCCCTTGGCGGAAGCGCACAGGTGCCGCAGGCGTATGTAGACGCCCTTCTGCGCGAGCTGGCCCGCCTGCGCTGGCAGCTTCCGGGTGCGCCGGACACCCTGTATTTCGGCGGCGGCACGCCCAGCCTGCTGCGCCCGGCCCAGCTTGCACAGCTGATTGATGCGGCACAGCCCCGCGCCGGGGCGGAGATTACGCTGGAGGCAAACCCCGAGACGCTGACGCCCGCTTTGCTGCGCGGCTTTTTCGCCGCGGGCGCAAACCGCCTTTCCCTGGGCGTGCAAACGGCCCTGGATGAAAGCCTGCGCCGCATGGGGCGCCCGCACACCGCCGCCCAGGCCCGCCAGGCGCTGCTTTGGGCACAAGAGGCGGGCTTTACCAACCTGTCGGGCGACGTGATGCTGGCCCTGCCCGGCTATACGCAAAAAGAGCTAAACGCCACGCTGGAGCTTTTGGACAGCGGCGGCTGCACGCACATCTCGTGTTACCTGCTGAAGCTGGAGCCCGGCACCCCCTGGGGCAAGGCCCCGCCCGCGCACCTGCCGGGTGACGACGAGGCCGCAGATTTCTACCTTGCCTGCGTTCAGGCGCTGGGCGCGCGCGGGTTTGCGCAGTATGAAATTTCAAATTTTGCAAAGCCGGGCTATGAGAGCCGCCACAACCTTTTGTATTGGAACTGCCAGCACTATTTGGGCCTTGGCCCGCACGCCCACAGCTGCCTTGGCGGCAGGCGTTTTTTCTGCCCGCAGGGCACGGCGCAGTTTCTTTCCGGGCCCGCAGCCTATCAGCAGGACGGCGCCTGCACGCGGGAAGATTATATCATGCTGCAGCTGAGGCTTTCGTCGGGCCTTTCCCTGCGCGCGCTGAAGCAGAAATGGGGGCAGGGCTTCACCCAAAAGCAAATGGCCTTCCTGCAAACGCTGTGTAGCCACGGCCTTGCTGCCTTTGACGGCGATGTGCTTCGCCTTCTGCCGCAGGGCATGCTGCTGCAGAACAGCATCCTGTGCGAACTGATTTGAAAAACCCGGGGCCCTGCCTTAGCAGGGCCCCGGGTTTTGTTTAAAGATGAAATGTCATGCAAAGCTGCGTGCCCCAGCTTTCGTCGGGCGCCAGGCGCACGGTGGCCGGCTTTTCCAGCCATTCGCCCGTGGCATTGGCCGCATCCGGCAGGCCGTGCCAGGGCTCGATGCACACAAACTGCACCGGGCCCTTCACGCTCCACACCAGCACATAGGGAAAGCCCGTGATATCCACCGAGACACCGCGGCCGGTGCCGGCCTCCACCAGGCTGAGCGAACGGGCCGTCAGGTTTGTCATGCAGATGCTGTCATGGTCGAACAAATGGTCGGTCAAAGGAATGTCCGTGCCGTTTTCAAACAAGGTGTGGGTGCCACCCGTCACAAGGCCGGTGGCCTCGTCCACCTCCACCACCGCAGGCGTCTGCGGCACATCGAAGCGCAGCACATAATCCTGCGTGCCGTGCGCCGCGTCAAACGGGCAGGCAAAGCCGGGGTGATAGCCCAGGGAAAACGGCATCACCTCGCCGCTTTGGTTTTCCACCTGCACACGGTGCACCACGCTGGTGCCCTGCAGCGTATAGGTGCTGGAAAGGCGGAACGCAAACGGAAACTTTTCCATGGTGAGCACATTGGCCTCCAGGCACAGGGAAACGTGCGCTTCGCCCTTTTCCACCAGGGCATGTTCCATATCGCGCGCAAAGCCGTGCTGGCCGCCCTCATAGCGCACGCCGCGGTGTGTGAACGCGCCACCCCGCAGCCGCCCGCAGTAGGGGAACAGAATGGGCGCATGGCGCCCCCATACGGCGGCATCGCCCCGCCACATCAGCTCGCGCCCGGTGGCCTTTTCCCTAACGCTGACAAGCTCGGCCCCCTGGGAGGCCACCACCGCCTGCAAAAATTCGTTTTCCAGCAAATACTCCATCCTGCCCACTCCTTTGCCCCGGCTTTACAACTTTTAGCTACAGTATAGTACAAAACGCGCAAAAAAGAAAGCCCGCACAAGGGTGGCCGCGCAGGCCACTGGTGAATAGACTGCCACAAGGGCGCACGGCGCGTGCCCTGCCGGAAAGCGGCCGCGCCCACATGCCCCAGAGAGGAGAATTTGCATGGCAAACACATTTTCAAACACCACGCGCGCTGCGGATACCGGCACGGGCCTTTTCACTGCGCGCAGCTATTCCGCCCGGAACGCTCTGCCCGTGGCGGGCGTGCGCCTTACCCTCACAGGGGAGGACGGCACAAAATGGACGGCCGAGACCGGCGAGGACGGCCTGTTTTCCGCCCTGCCGCTGGCATGCCCGCCCCGCAGCCTTTCCCTGGACGAGGCCAACACCCAGCGCCCCTATGGCGTATACGACCTGGTGGCAGAGCACGAAGGCTATGAAACAGTGCGCATCGCAGGTGTGCAGATTTTTGACGGTGAGACGGCCGTGGCAGAACTGGCCATGATTCCCCTTGGCGAAGACGAACGCGCCATTGGCCTGAATATGGAGCCGGACGACACTGTAATTCCCCCCCACCCGCTGTGGGCAGGCGATGGCGGCAGCGCCCCCACGCCTGCGGCCGAGTGCGCGGCGCCGCGCATTCTGGAGGCGCCCATCATCCCCGAAAAAATCACCGTCCATCTGGGCAAGCCCGCTGCCAGCGCACGCAATGTAACCGTTTCGTTCCGCGATTATATCGCCAATGTCGCCTCCAGCGAAATCTACCCCACCTGGCCGGAGGAATCGCTGCGCGCCAATATCCATGCGCAGATCAGCATTGCGCTGAACCGCATTTATACCGAGTGGTACAAAAGCAAGGGCTATTCGTTCGATATCACCAACTCCACCAGTTACGACCAATACTATGTGCACGGCCGCACGGTGTTCGATGTGATGATTCGCATCACCGATGACATCTTCAACACCTACATCCGCAAAACGGGCACCATCAACCCCTATTACGCCGAATACTGCGATGGCAAGCAGGTGAGCTGCAAGGGCATGAAGCAGTGGGGCACCGTGACGCTGGCCGAACAGGGACGCAACGCGCTTTCTATCCTGCGCTATTATTACGGCAATGACATTGAAATTGTGCGCACGCAGAACATCCAGGACATCCGCGACAGCTACCCCGGCACGCCGCTGCGCGTGGGTTCCAGCGGAAAATATGTGCGCATTATTCAGCGCCAGCTGAACCGCATCGCGCAAGATTACCCGTTTTTCGGCACCCTGACGGTGGACGGAAATTTCGGCACAGCTACCGAGGCTGTGGTAAAAAAATTTCAAAAGCAGTTCAACCTCACCCAGGACGGCGTGGTGGGGCGCAGCACCTGGTATAAAATCAGCTATATCTATGTGGCAGTGAAAAAACTTGCCCAGCTGACAAGCGAGGGCGAAAAGCCATCGGGCGAACTTGTCACGGGCACCTGGCCGGGCACGCTGCTGCGCCGCGGCAGCCGCGGGGAAGATGTGGAGCAAATCCAGTTCTGGCTGAGCGAGCTGAGCGAATACAACGATATTCCAGACCTTGCCGTGGACGGCATTTTCGGTGCGGGCACCGAGGCCTCTGTGCGTGCGTTTCAACGCCTGTACGGCCTTACGGTGGACGGCATTGTGGGCCAAAGCACCTGGGACGCCATCTACCACGAGTATGCGTCCATGGAATCTGACAATTCCCCGGAGGCAGGCGGCAACGCGGGCACTTATCCCGGCACGGCCATGACGGTGGGCAGCACCGGCGACGCCGTGCGGCGCGCACAATTCTGGCTGCGCATCATCTCGCGCTCGAACAGCGCCATTCCCACCATCACGGCAGACGGCGTCTTCGGCGCGGCCACCGAGCGCGCCGTGCGCGCCTTCCAGCAGTTTTACGGCCTGTCTGTGGACGGCATCATCGGCCGCGCCACCTGGAACAAACTGTATGAAGTGTATACCGATATTGCCAACGGCCTGCTTGGGCCGGGCGAGCGCCCGGGCACTTACCCCGGCTCGCCGCTGCGCGTCGGCTCCACCGGGCGCAGCGTAAAAGAGGTGCAGTATTATCTGTTCCTGCTCAGCGCCTATTACCCCAGCATCCCGGAAATTCAGTTTGACGGCATCTTTGGCCGCGCCACCGAACAGGCCGTGCGCGCCTATCAAACGCTGATGGGCCTGCCGGTGGACGGCGTGGTGGGGCCGGACACCTGGGCCAGCATCTATGCCCGCATCACCACCCTGCGCACAGTGGACGGCCCCGTGCAGGCTTTCCGCGTGTTCCGCTACCCCGGCTATGAGCTGAAAGAAGGCGTGGACGGCGACATGACGCGTTTTGTACAGTTCCTGCTCTCTTACATCAGCCTGTTCTTCGACGACATCACCCCCATCGGGGCGCTGGACGGCGTGTTCGGCCCCGAACTCACCCGTGCGGTGGAAAGCTTTCAAAGCGCCTTTGGCCTGCCCGTAACCGGCGTAGTGGACGAAACCACATGGAACGCCCTGGTTATTGTCTATCTTTCCTATGCTTCCGACGCGGGCGAGGGCGACACGCCGGAGGGAGAGTACCCCGGCTATGTGCTGACACTGGGTTCCGCCGGCATCTCGGTGCGCCGCCTGCAGCGCTATATGAACGCGATTGCCGCGCGCTACTGTTTTGCCGGTTTTGTGCCGGACACCGGCATTTTCGACGAGCAGACCGTCTACGCCGTACAGCTGTTTCAGCAAGGCTTTGGCCTGCCCGCCACCGGCCTTGTAGACAAAGCAACCTATGAAGCCATCTACCAGTACTATTTGATGGACGCAGCAGACGAGGAGGGATAAGCTATGGCAAAAGTGCTTGTATACGACGCCTATGCCAATAAATTTTACAAGTATAACCTCAGCGAAAACGACCCCATGCCCTATTCTTACGGCAACACTATGCGCCTGCGGGAGTTCCGCGGCTCATCGGGCAGCCAGACGCTTTGGACAACGGTAGCCGCCATGGAAGCCTGGAATCTCACGCGCCGCCGCTACGGCAAGGGCATTTATATCGGCTATGCCTTTAAGCGCATCTGGGAGGGCGGGCACGGCACCACCAGCCAGCACTACGCGGGCGTCTCGTTTGACGTGGGGCAGAATGTGTCCAGCGCCGAGCGCGTGCGCATCCGCGACGCCGCTGTGGCTACCAAGGCCTGGGGCTATGTAGAGCCCATCAGCATGACGCCCCGCTGGGTGCACTTCGACCGCCGCTATGGCACCGCGGCCTGCTCTGGCGTAGGCTACCCCACCGTGCGCCGCAATTCCCGCAGCACCTATGTGCTCATTCTGCAGGACGGGCTGAATGCGCTTGGGTACTCTACCCGCACGCTGGACGGCATTTTCGGCAACAATACCGAAACGGCCCTCAAGGCGTTCCAGCGCTCGGTGGGCCTCACGGCAGACGGCATCTGCGGCTGCAATTCCTGGAAAAAGCTTACCAGCGCCGTGGTGGGCATTGGCCGCACCCAAACCGTGATAGACTGACCTTTGCCTGAAACAAAAACCTGCCGGAGAAATCGGTCCGCCCTGATAAGGATGTTTTTGGTTCTACGCATGGCCCCAGGATGTTACGGCATCCTGGGGCCGCTTTGTCATGCCTGGCCGATGAAATTGAAGTAAATATCGACCTGCTGGGTGTAGTGCTTTTTCTTGTACCGCCCGGAGCGTTCATGCACCTCGATGCGTTCAACAAACTCCCGCACCAGTTCCGGCGTCAGCTCCGTAATATCCGTGTACTTGTCCACCAGTTTGCGGAAGCGTTCAGCGTTCAGAAGCGTATCCTGTCGATTAGCAATCTCGTCTTTGAGCGTTTCCGCCTTTGCCTCCAGCTCCGCCTTTTCCTGCTCATACCCCCGCACCAGCATTTGAAACTGCCCGTTGGAGAGATGCCCCAGGGCAAGTTCCTCAAAGGAGCGGCGGAACAGCGTTTCCAGGTCTTTCAGCCGCCGTTCTCCCTTGTCCAGCTCCCGCTGCTTGGCGGCCAGTTCCTTTTTGGCCCGGCTCTGATGGCTTCTGGTGAGGCGCTGGAACAGCTCGTCCCAATGCTCCCTCGCTTCGACAGACACTCGCTGGATTTCGCTGAGCACGATCTGTCGCAGGGCCGCCGCCTTGATGGTGTGGGGCGTACAGTCCGCCTTGTGGTTGTGGTATCTCCCGCAAACGAAGGTGTATTGGTTCTCGTCCCAGCTCCCGCACCGGCAAAGGTAGTGCCGTGAGCCGCAGTCCGTGCAGTAAACTAGCCCGGAGAGCATATCTTGCTGTCCCATCTTTGTGGGCCTCCGTTTGCCCTGCCGTACCCGCTGGACGATCTCCCAAGTGTCCAGGTCGATTAATGGCTCGTGGGTTCCCTCAAAGCGGAGTATCTTGTCCGGCGGGTTCAAAAGGCTCTTTTTGCTCTTAAAAGATGGAGTATAGGTTCGGCAGCTAATGGTGTTGCCGATATACTCCTCATGATCCAGAATACCGGCCACCGTACTCCCGGACCAGGCGTAGGGCCTGTCCAGATTCAGGGCGGAGTGTCGGACCCCTCTGGTGCGGTAAGCGTAAGCGGTGGGGGTGAGGATCTGTTCCTGTGTGAGTATCCTGGCGATCTTGTCCGGCCCCAGCCCTCCTGCGCACAACTCAAAGATGCGAGCCACCACTGGGGCGGTCTGTTCATCCGGGACCAGGTGCTTGGGGTTCTCCTCGTCCTTTTTATAGCCGTAGGGGGCCGAGGTCCCGATGCGCTCTCCCCGCCGTGCCGATGCCATAATGACCGCTTTCACCTTCTTGCTGGTATCCCGTGCGTGCCACTCGTTGAATAAGTCCCGCACGGCAATACTGTCGTCGATGCCGTTGATGGTGTCCACACCATCGTTGATGGCGATGTAGCGGACATGATACTGGGCAAAGGTCTCTTCCAACAGGATGCCCACCACCAGACGGTTGCGGCCCAAGCGGGAGTGGTCCTTGACGATAATGGTGGACACCTGGCCCGCCTCCACCTCGGCCATCATCTCCAGATAGGCCGGACGATCGAAGGTCACGCCGGAGTACCCGTCATCCACAAAGAACCGGGGATTCTGGAAACCATTCCGATCTGCGTACTCCTGTAAAATCTGCTTTTGGAAAGCGATTTGTCAAGGGTGTTTTTTCTTTGCCATGTTTGAATCTGTCTTGC
>DSTMC04003__coassemble_780_pt1 | contig 41764 bp, 39 predicted proteins | sample DSTMC04003__metabat2_low_PE_033 | metagenome-assembled genome bin DSTMC04003
CACCACAAAAGCCGGTCTCTTGGCCGGCTTTTCTTTTTCCCGATACAAGAATCTTGTTTGCCCGCTGAAACCATGGGCGGAAAGGAATTTGCCATGCAACCAAAACATTCTTCCAATGGCGCCATGCGCTTGATTCAGCGCCTGCTGCAGGGAATGCTGATTGGCCTGGGGGCCGTGCTTCCGGGCATTTCGGGCGGTGTGCTGTGTGTCGTCTTTGGCATTTACAAGCCGGTGATGGAACTGTTGTCCAGCCCGTTTAAAAATTTCAAAACGCATGTGCCAAAGCTGTTGCCTGTTATTGTGGGCGCGGCTGTGGGCTTTCTGGGCATTGCAAACCTGCTCTCTTTCTTTTTGGAGCAATATCCAGACCCATCTGTCTGCCTGTTTGTGGGCCTTATCATTGGCATGATGCCCTCTCTGTTCCGCGAGGCAGGCGAGCAGGGCCGCAGCAAGGGCTCTTTCATTGCGCTGGCGGTGGCCTTTGCGGCCGTTTTGTCGCTTTTGCTTGGCCTGAACATGCTGTCGGTGTCCATTGAGCCCAGCTTTGGCTGGAACATCTTCTGCGGGGTTTGTGTGGCGCTCAGTGTCATTGCCCCGGGCATGAGCTTTTCCACCCTGCTGATGCCGCTGGGCCTTTATACGCCGTTTGTGGACGGCCTGGGCCATCTGGATATGGGGGTTATTCTTCCCGGCGCGCTGGGGGCCATTGTTACGGTAATTGCGTTTGCAAAAGCCATAGACCTGCTGTTTAAGCGCTATTATTCGGTGGCCTTTCACGCCATTGTGGGCATTGTCATTGCCGCCACCATCATGACGGTTCCGTATGCCGGCTTTGCGGTTTCGGCCGGTGCGTGCGCTGTGAATATTGTCTGCATGGTTGTGGGCATTGCGGCGGCGCTGGCGCTGGATAAATTCAACAGCCGCTTCCCGAAAGAGGACGCATAAAGCGCTCCGTTCATTCCAATCTGTTTCAATACAAAAGGAAGGCCATGCGGGCCTTCCTTTTTTCATTTGGGCGCGGCGTATGTGCCGGCGGTGCGAGGTTTTACACAGGGTTCACACGGATTTCAGATGTGTATGGTGGAAAAAAACGCCAGAGCTTTTTATGATGGAATTAAAAGGAGGAGATGCCAAATGGCACTTGTGATGAACGACACGGATATGAAGCGTATGCTGGAAGAACTTTGCCCGGAAGGGGAAACCTATACGGCCATGGCATGGGGCACCATTATGGCGGGCACAGCCGAGGTGCTTGCACTGGGCGCTTTGAGCAATATCTACTGTTACATCGGTGTAACCCAGCGCTCTTTTATTGTTGCAGTGCTTGGCACGTTTGACATTTCCAAAATCAACGGCAAAATCTGCCTTCCATTCACCGGCATCGAAAGCGTTAAGGTGAAGCATGGGCTGATTCCCTCCCAGCGCATCATCAAACTGAAGGCCGAGGGGCTGAAATTGAAAATTTCGCTTGTGAACAATACCATTACCGCAAAGGTGAAAGAACAGAAACAGGGCATTGCGGGCATTTGCGAAGCACTGGAGAAAGCAAGCCGGGGCGCATAACTGCGTCAGCGGGCTTGCGGATGTGAATGTAGTTGACAAAGGGCAGAGAAAAAAATAAGATAAAAGGGTAGTTTTCATCTTTCTGGTTGCCGGGCTGCCGCAGGGCGGCCCGGCCAAAATATTGCACAAGAAGGAGGGTGGCATCCATCTACAACCCACAGCTGGAAACGTTTTTGTGTGTGGTGGAAGCAGGAAGTTTTAACAAAGCGGCAGAAAAACTATATATTTCCCCGCCGGCTGTGATCAAACAGATCAATTTGCTGGAAAAGGACCTGGGTGTCCCGCTGCTTGTGCGCACCCACCGCGGGTTGATGCTGACAAGTGCAGGGAAATCCATTTATCAGGATGCAAAGTATATTATCCAATATTGTAAAGATTCCGTGACGCGGGCCAAAAATGTCATGCAGGACAGCGAGAAAGTAATTCGCATTGGCACTTCGCCCACTACCCCGGCCCAGGTGCTGGTTCATTTATGGCCCAAAGTGCAGGAACACTGCCCGGGCACAAAATTTCAGATTGTCCCTTTTGAAAACACGCCGGAGAACGCCAGAGAGATTCTTGCCAACCTGGGGCAGAATATTGATGTGGTGGCGGGCATTTTTGACGAGACGATGCTGCATTTGCGCCAGTGCGCCGGGCTGGAACTTTCGCGCGTGCCAATTTGCTGCGCCGTTTCGGTTCACCACCGTTTGGCCCAAAAGGAAACGCTGACAGTGTCGGACCTGTATGGGGAAAAGCTGATGCTGATGCGGCGGGAGTGGAGCCATTATGTAGACCAGCTGCGGGATGATTTATGGAAAAACCACCCGCAGATTCAGATTGTTGATTTTGATTTTTACGACGTGAATATTTTTAACCAGTGTGAAAACAACAATTGTGTGCTGATGGCAATTGAAAACTGGCGGTATGTTCATCCGCTTTTGAAAATTTTGCCGGTAGATTGGGGCTACACCATCCCCTTTGGGCTGCTGCACGCCCCAAAGCCGTCGCCAGTGGTAAAAGAATTTTTGCAGGCGGTAGAGCAGGTGACGCACCCCGGCCCCAAACTGTAAACCTTTTCGTATATACTGAATAACAAAACGAGACTTCTGTGGAAGTCTCGTTTTTTTTATAATGGGGGCAGAAGAAAAGGCTGGTGGAACAACATGCGATTTGGAAGGGCTTTGGCCATGTTGGCCTGCGTGCTGCTTTGTTTTTCCGGCTGCCAGGCGGCAAGTGCGCCGGGGGCGGGCAGCACACAGGCCGGGGCGCAGGCAAATGCGCAGCAGAAGGCAGAGAGCGAACAGATGAATGGGGAATATACGGCAGACAGCCTGATTTCCGACGTAATGCGCGACCCCGATTTTGAAGGGTATGGCCACTTGCTTTTCCCTGTGGACACCGGCTATTACAGCGGGGACACGCTGGGGGAACTTCAGCTGACATGGTATCACAACATCGACCCGGAAAAGACGGTGGAGATTGTCAACTACCTGAAAAGCCGTGCACAGGCGGGCGAAACCGTGTTTTATGATATTTATACCCAGCAGGAAAAACAGGCGGACCCGGAAAAAGAGAACACAGGGCTGTTCTTTTTCAAGGGCACACCCGGGGAAAAATTTGCCGTGTGCAACGCGGGCGGTGGCTTTGCCTATGTGGGCGCCATGCAAGACAGCTTCCCCCATGCGCTGGAGCTTTCCAAAAAGGGCTATCATGCCTTTGCGCTCATCTACCGTCCAGGCGCCCAGACGGCCTGTGAAGACCTGGCGCGGGCCATCAGCTTTATTTTCGAGCACGCACAAGAGCTGCAGGTAGACACGGACGGTTATTCCCTTTGGGGCGGCTCTGCGGGCGGGCGCATGGCTGCATGGCTGGGCTCTTATGGCCCGGCGGCGTTCGGCGAAAGTGACGTGCCGCGCCCCAGCGCGGTGATTATGCAGTACACAGGGCATTCCGATTATACGCAAGAGGACCCGCCCACCTTTGCCTGCGTGGGGGAAAACGACGGCATAGCCAATTGGCATACCATGCAAAACCGCCTGCAGGTGCTGAGCAGCTTTGGCATCCCAACCGAGTTTCACCACTACCCCGGCCTGGGGCATGGGTTTGGCCTGGGAACAGGAACCGTGGCGGAGGGCTGGCTGGATGAAGCAGTAGCGTTTTGGGAAGCCCAAACGTAACCCGTGGAAATAGAAAAGCAAATAGAAAGGAAGCGCTTTTATGAACAATTTTATTTTTCAAAATTCCACCAAAGTATACTTTGGCAAGGGCTGTGTAAAGGAATATCTGGCCTGTTTGACCAAAGAGGCCAACGTGGTGATGCTGGCCTATGGCGGCGGCTCTATCAAACGCAATGGCATTTATGAAGAGGTTGCCGGCATTCTGCAGGCGGCCGGAAAAACCATTGTGGAATTTCCCGGCATTATGGCAAACCCAACCTATGCAAAGGTGCAGGAGGGCGCCCGGCTGGCAAGAGAGAACCGGGTGGACCTGATTCTTGCCGTGGGCGGCGGCTCGGCCATGGATTGCTGCAAAGCGGTCTCGCTGGCTGCGCGCTATGAAGGCGACATTTGGGAAGATTTTTGGGCACAGCCGGGCGTTGTGGATTTTGAGCCCCTGCCTTTGGGCGTGATTGTCACCGTTGCAGGCACCGGCAGCGAGTGCAACGGCGGCGCCGTCATTACCCACGAGGAAAAGAAGGTGAAGACGGGCCGCGATTACCCCGCCTGCAACCCGCGCTTTGCGTTGATGGACCCAACTTATACCTACAGCGTGCCCATGCGCCAGATGGTCTCTGGCGGGTTTGACATTCTGAGCCATATTATGGAGACCTATTTCAGCGAGCCCAACGAGGACAATGTCTCTGACGGCATCATGGAGGCGCTGATGAAAAGCGTCATTCGCAATTTGCGCGCATCCATGCAGAACCCGGAGGATTATACGGCCCGCAGCAATTTAATGTGGGATTCCACCATGGCGGAAAACCGGCTGATTAAAATGGGCAAAAAGTGCGATTTCCAGTGCCACAATATGGAACATCAGCTGGGCGCTTATACCAATTGCAACCATGGCTGCGGCCTTGCCGTGCTGCACCCCGTATATTACCGTCATATTTACCGGTACGGGCTGCCGAAGTTTGTGCGCTTCGCTGAGAATGTATGGGGAATTTCCAGAGACGGCCGAAGCGATGAGGCGCTGGCCGAGGCGGGGGTGCAGGCGCTGGCCGGCTTTATCCAGGAACTTGGTCTGCCCACCACATTGAAAGAGCTTGGCGCAAAGAAAGAGCAGCTGAAAGAGATTGCCGCCTCCTGCGGAATTTCGGCAGGCAGCTACAAGCGGATGACCCATGAAGAGATTTTGGATATCTTTCAGGAATGCTATGAATGAAAATTGAAAGGAGAATGCAACATGAAAAGGTTTACCGCATTCGTCATGGCGCTTGCCATGGCACTCAGCCTGGTGGGGTGCAGCGGGGCAGCCGGCACTTCTTCCGCGCCGGGAGCCCCGGCAGCATCCAGCCAGCCGCCCGCAGAGGAAAGCACACCGGCTTCCCAGGCGGAAAGCACCTCTGGCACGCCGGGCGGCAAAACCCTGGTTGTCTATTATTCCGCCACCGGCAACACCGAGCAGGCGGCCAATTATATTGCGCAGGTTACGGGCGGCGATTTGTTTGCGCTGGAGCCGGTAGAGCCGTATACCACGGAAGATTTGAACTATTCCAATGAGGACAGCCGGGTTTCGTATGAGCACGAAAACCCGGCTACCCGGCAGGTGGAACTGACGGCCAGCACTGTAGAGAACTGGGAGGAATATGACACCATATTCCTTGGCTACCCCATCTGGTGGGGAATTGCCGCCTGGCCGGTGGACGGCTTTATTGAGGCAAACGACTTTACCGGAAAAACCGTGATTCCCTTCTGCACGTCGGCCAGCTCGGGCCTGGGCGAAAGCGGGCAGCTGCTGGCCGAAATGGCGGGCACGGGGAATTGGCTGGAAGGACAGCGCTTTTCTTCCAGCGTTTCGCAAGAGGATATCCAGGCCTGGGTGGAAAGCCTGGGCCTGTAAGAAGGAAAGGGGCGGTTGGCAGTGAAACAGCACTTGGCCGTTTTTCTATTGGCAGCTTTGTTCTGCAGCCTTGCCGCATGCAGCAGCGAAGGGGCAGCGGGCTCGGCTTCGCCTGCGCTGCCGGCTGCATCTTCCAGCATGCCGGCGCAGGCGGCCTCTGGCACAGGCAACGCCGCATCTGATGGAGAAGGCAGCCCCAATATTCTGATTGCCTACTTCACCATGCCGGAAAATGTGGATACCAGCGGTGTGGATTCCGTTGCCGGCGCAAGCGTTGTGGTGCGCGATGGGCAGGCGCTGGGCAATACAGAGTTTATGGCCGGCGTCATTCAAAACGCCGTGGGGGGCGAGCTGTTTCAAATTGAAACAGTGCAGCAATATCCGCTGGAGCACGAGCCGCTGGTAGACCTGGCTGCGGAAGAACAGGACGCAGGCGCCAGGCCGGAGTTTTCCAGCCATATAGAAGATCCCAGCCAATATGATGTGATCTTTCTGGGTTACCCCAACTGGTGGGGCGATATGCCGCAGGCACTGTATACGTTCCTGGAAGAATATGATTTTTCCGGCAAAACCATCATTCCATTCACCACACACGGCGGCAGTGGCTTTTCCAGAACAATCAGCACCATTGCCGAGCTGCAGCCCGGCGCCAATGTGGTGGAACAGGGGCTCTCCATTTCCCGCAACAGCGTGACGGATGCCCAAAGTGACGTAGAAAACTGGGTTGCCGGGCTGGGTTTTTAAGCAACGGCGCAAAGGCGCGTTGACGCAAGAAAACATCGGTTTTGGACTGACAATTTTGGCGCCTAGCGCATTTAAAAAGCCCGGTAATCCGTCAGGATTACCGGGCTTTTTTCACGCTACTATTCGCCCAAAATTGCCGGGCCGGCCCTTGGCGGCAAAAAGCACTGCCGCCACCGCTTCGCGAACGGGCAGTTTGCTCAAAAGTTCCAGCGGAACTTTTGCTGCCATGGGCAGCCGCAAAACTGCTTCGCACCTCTGAAGCAGAAATTAGGGTTGCAGAGCAAGGAAAAGTGCCGCCATCCGCCTTCGGCGGGGTCTGCTTACCTGCTGTAAGCAGGTATTTTACTTCGTAAAACCGCGCCTGCCTACGGCAGGGTCTGCTTACCTGCTGGAAGCAGGTATTTTACTTCGTAAAACCGCAGAACCCTTTGTGGTTGTCAAGGTGTGCGGTGGCAAAGCCAGCCGCATCCCTGGCGGGATGCGGCAGCACACGACATGGTTTTCCCGCTTGTGCGGGAAAATGCAGGCCGTGCTTTTGGCCTGCAAATGTCCTTGACGACGCTATGCGCCCGAATTTCTGTTTCAGAGGCAATGTTTTCTTACGTCAACACGCCTAAAGCCGGGCACTTTGCATCAAGGGGCCAGCCCGACGCATTTTCGGCCCACCGGCTCAACTGGCAAGGAGAGAATTTATGAAACGGAAAATGAAATTGCAAATTGGCACAGACTGCGCCATGACAGTGCTGCTTTTGATTCTGATGGCAAAGCAGCTTACGGGGGAAACGGCCCACGAGTGGCTGGGCGCGGGAATGTTTGTGCTTTGGGTGTTTCACCATGTGCTGAATAGAAAATGGTATGGCCGCATAGCGAAGGGAAAGTATTCTCCGTTCCGTCTGGTGCAGTTTGTTGTCAATGCCTGCCTTTTTGCGGCCATGCTTGGCACAATAGTAAGCGGCGTTATTCTCTCCCGAAGGGTTTTCGCTTTTCTGCCACTCTCTGGCGGTGTGGCGTTTGCACGGCCCTTGCACATCTTCTGTGCTTTTTGGGGCTTTGTGCTGATGGCCCTGCACCTTGGCCTGCACTGGGGAATGGTTGTGGGCTTGGTGTGAAAAATAGCCGGGCCCGTTTTACGCAAGCCGGCCAAATTGGCGCTGTGCGCCGCGGGCATTGCCATTGCCGTATATGGGGGATATGCGTTTTGGAAAAACGGCATTGGCTCTTATTTGTTTTTGTTTTCTTCCTTTGTGTTTTTTGATTTTGAACGGCCAGCCTTTCTGTTTTTTACCGAATATCTCGCCATCCTGGGCCTGTTTGTGTGGCTGGGCCATGATGCAGCAAAAGGGCTGCAGACGATGAATGTGCGCAAAACACAGCAGAAAAGCACTGCAAACAGCACGGCGCGGCAGAGCGAATAATTCAGGGCAAAGCGGGCGGCACATTGCGTTGGGCGGTGCGCCCGCTTTGCCCTTGCCAGGCCCTTGCGTTGCCAGGGGCATAACCGGCTTTGCAAGCCGAGGCAAGGTGAACGGGTTTGACGGGGTGGCAAGAGAAAGCGCGCGGCCGCCACGGAGGGACAAAGCGTGCCTGCGGGCTGCCCCGGGCTGGCCAAAGCACAGTTTTTGCCCTAAAATGGGAAATTACGCCCTTTTTCCGGCGTTGCACGGGGCCAGACGCCTCTGCTATAATGCAGCCATGCCCATTTCGGGCAAATATTCTGCAAACAAGCAAAGCAACAGAGGAGGAGCCATGCAGGACCCCGATGACAGCGACGCTGCCCCGCATGACATGGTTTTGAATAAAGCAAAACGAAACAAAGGCATTGCTGCGCCCTTTTGCACAAGGGCGGCGGCATTGCCTTTGTTGTTTTCTGCGGCATGGCGGGCCGTCCGGCCGCCACGGCAGCGGGCCGGGGCCCACCGGCCCGCCGCCGGAAACCGCTTTAGATGACAACCTACACAGAAAGGAAAGAGATACCTTGAATTTGCAGTTACAAGACATCAAAAAGGCCTATGGCGGCAAAGAGGTGCTGAAGGGGTGCTCCTTCACCTTTGAAAAGGGCAAGATATATGGCCTTTTGGGCCGCAACGGCGCGGGCAAGACAACGCTGTTCAACTGCCTGACAGACGAGCTGCCCGCAGATTCCGGCACTGCCGAGCTGATAGAGGAAACCGGCGCCCGGCACCCGCTTGTGCCAAGCGAGGTGGGGTATGTGTTTTCCACCCCCATTCTGCCAGATTTTCTTACAGGATATGAGTTTATTAAATTCTATATGGATATCAACGCCGCGCGCTGCACCCCCGGCAAAACCATAGATGACTATTTCGATATGGTGCAAATAGATGCACAAGACAGGCACAAGCTGATTAAAGGTTATTCACACGGCATGAAAAACAAGGTGCAGATGCTGCTGTTTCTGATTGCGCGGCCGCCGGTGATTTTGCTGGACGAACCGCTCACCTCGTTTGACGTGGTGGTGGCGCTGGAAATCAAAAACCTTCTGCGGCAAATTAAGCACGACCATGTCATTGTGTTCTCCACCCATATTTTGCAGCTTGCCACAGACCTGTGTGACGAAATCGTCATTCTGCATGACGGCCAGCTCAGCCAGGTGGACCATGCGCTTTTGCAAAGCAAAGATTTTGAAGAGCAGATTATTGAGCTGCTGACAGAGCAAGATGCCCCGGCAGAAAAGAAAGAGGGGGGCGCCAATGGTTGATATGCTGGTGAAAACAGTTGAAATGAAAGCCGCATTGTGGCTGAACAGCTTTTTTTATTACTTTCGCCGCCTGTGGCTTGTGGGCCGCCTGATGCCGGAAACCATCTATGCCAACACGGCCCTGAAAAAGGTACTTTCGTATGTGGCTGTGGCGGTGCAACAGCTTTCCGGATTTTTCAGCAAGCCGCTGTACCTGCTGCTGTTCGTCTGGCTGCCGGCAGTGTGGCTGCAGGCCAGGCAGCCGCAAATGGCCGGGCAGCAGTTTGCGCTGTTTGTGTCCATTTTGTTTTTTTTGAACTGCATGGTGGGCCCGTTTGGGGACAGCACCGTGTTCTCTGTCACGCGTGAAAAGGTCACTTTTCTGAAATACATGCGCGTCAGTGCGCGGCGCTATATTCAGGCGGCTTTGCTGCTGCGCTATGTGCCGTTTTTGGCATATTATCTTTTCTGGCTGGTTGTGGCGGCCTGCCTGCTTGGCGCGGGCCCGGCGGCAGGTGTTGCACTGTGGCTGGTGTTTGCGGCGTTCCGCATGCTGGGCGAGGCTGCGCAGGTGTACCTGTATGACAAAACGGGCAGGGTGATCAGCCGCAGCACGGCGTATGAGCTTGCCCTTATTGCGCTGGGGCTGGCGAGCGCATATCTGCCCGCAGCGCTGGGCATGCACTGGCCCGTGGCACTGGCCGGTGTGCTGCTGCACCCCGCCTTTGTGGCCGTGTGCGTGCTGGTGGGGGCGGCCTGTGCGTATTATGTGGTGTGGGGCTACCGCGGCTACGAGCGCAAGCTGCCCCGCGCAATGGATTTGAATTTCCTGCTGTCCACCATGCTGAAGGCATCTTCTGCGGCATCGGCCAAGGACGTAGAGGTGAAAGAGCGCGATGCAAAGCTGCAGGCAGGGCAGTATGCCCGCCTGCAAAAGCTGAAAGGGTACGATTACCTGAACGCCATGTTTTTCGCAAGGCACCGCCGCCAGCTGGTGCGCCCCGTTTGGTACAGGTTGGCTGTTGTGGGGGCTGTGCTGTGCGGCGCGCTGGCGCTGGCCGTTTTGCGGCCGCAGCTGGCCTTTGCGCTGGGCCGCAACCTCACGGCAATGCTGCCTTCCTTCGTGTTTATCATGTATGGCATAACCGTGGCGGAAAAGGCCTGCCGCGCCATGTTTTATAACTGTGACAAAGACCTTCTGCGCTATGCGTGGTACCGCACGCCGGGCGTTATCCTGCGCTGTTTTGCCATTCGCCTGCGGCGCGTGGCGCTGTACAATGGCATTGTGGCCGCGGCACTGTGCATGGTGGCCGCCGTGTTCTGCCTTGTGGGCGGCGCGGGCATTTTTACGGCGGATTTCTGGCTGTTTTGTGCGGCCATTCTGCTGCTTTCGCTTTTGTTCACAGCGCATCACCTGTGCCTTTACTACATCTTTCAGCCTTATTCCGAAAGCATGCAGGTAAAGAACCCCATGTTTCATGTTGTGAACTGGGGCATGTATTTTCTGTGTCTCTTGTGCCTGAAAATAGATGTAGGCGGCCTTGCCTTTACACTGGCTGCTCTGGCGTTCACCACCGTTTACATTGCAGTGGTTCTGACGCTGGTTTATATCCGGTCGCCCAAATCCTTCCGCGTGAAATAAAAAATGCCGGGGCGGCAGATAAAGCCGCCCCGGTGCACTCATATCGCCCCAATCTGTCAAAAGAAAGGAACTTTCATGCAAGCCCATACTGTGTCGCTTCTTATCATTGTTTTCTGCATCGTCATGTCTGCTTATTTCTCTGCAACAGAGACGGCATTTTCCTCGCTGAACCGCATCAAGCTGAAAAATATGGCGGAAAAGGGGAACCGGCGCGCGGCGCTTGTGCTGCAGCTTTCCGAAAGCTATGACACGCTGCTGTCCACCATCCTCATCGGCAACAACATCGTTAATATCGCCAGCGCCTCGCTGGCCACGGTGCTGTTCGTGCGGCTGCTTGGCGAAGAAAGCGGCCCCAGCATCTCTACGCTGGTCACTACAGTGGTGGTGCTTATCTTTGGTGAGATATCTCCCAAAAGCATTGCGAAAGAGTCGCCCGAACAGTTTGCCATGTTTTCGGCGCCGCTGCTGCGGGTGTTTATCGTCTGCCTTACGCCGCTGAATTTTCTGTTCCGCCAGTGGAAGAGGCTTTTGTCGGCAGTGTTCAAAACAAAAGAGGACACTTCCATCACAGAGGAAGACCTGCTCACCATTGTGGACGAAGCCCGGCAGGGCGGCGGCATTGGGGAACAGGAGGGTGCGCTGATACGAAATGCCATTGAATTTTCCGAGCTGGAGGCGTGCGAGATTATGACGCCGCGCCCGGATATCGTGGGTGTGCGCACAGATGCGGCAAAGCAGGAGGCGGCTGCGGCTTTTTCCAATTCCGGTTTTTCGCGCCTGCCGGTTTACCGCAGGGATATGGACCATATTGTGGGCGTGCTGTATCAGAAGGACCTGGTGCGCTGCATGGAGGACGCCGGCGCCACCCCGGAGTCGCTGGCGCGTCCGGCGCTGTTCTGCACCAAAAAGCAGAAGATAGGCACATTGCTCAGCAAACTTCAGCAGAGCAAGCTGCATATTGCCGTGGTGGTGGATGAATTCGGTGGTACGGCGGGCATCGTCACGCTGGAAGACATTTTGGAAGAGATTGTGGGCGAAATTTGGGACGAGCACGACCGCGTGGTGCAGCAGATAGAGCAGCCCGCGCCGGGCGTGTATCTGGTGCGCGGCGGTGCGAATGTAGAAGACGTGTTCGAGCAGCTTGGCAGAGAGAGAGAATTTGATGCGGTTACGGTAAGCGGCTGGGTCATGGAAGCCTTGGGCCGCATGCCGGCACAGGGCGACCAGTTTGAGTTCGAGGGGCTGCATGTCACAGTGGAGCAGGTGGCCGGGCGCCGTGTGGAGCAGGTGCGCATCGAAGCCGGGAAGCCTCAGGCCGGTGAAAGCGCGGAAAAATAGGCCTGCTGCTGCGCTTTGCGGGCGTAAAAAGAAAAAACTACGCGCTCGGCGCGTGGAATCCACAGGCCATGAAGGAGCATAATTGCAGGCCTGCGCCTGAAAGGCGGCTTCACCTGCGCCGCCCACCCTGCGGCCCGCAAACAGGCGGGCCGCTGTTGGGATAAAAGTGTTCCAGCCCTCAAAAACGTGCGGCGGGCGGCTCGCTTACCCGCTGTCTGAAGCGTCCTCTGTTTAGGCGGCACCTTCACCGGCACCGCTGGCAGTTCCTCTGAAAAATCAAACCCGCACATAAAATGCGCGGGCGGCATAAGGGCTGAAAGAGCATCTGCGGGCAAGCCTTTCAAAAGGCGGCGAAATTTCCTCCATTTGCATCGCTTGCGTTGCAGCTTGGAAAGAGGCGGTTTGCCGCCTTGGCGAAGGCTTTCCCGTTTTCAAAAGGCTGCTTGCAAGCTTGCCTCACTCGCTGCCGGAAGCGAAGGCGTTTTGTGGAGTATCTCCATCGGCCCTGCCGGTGGCTCACAAAATCAAAGAAAAGCCCTTCCGCGGCTGCCCGCAGAAGGGCTGAAAGAGGCGGGCTTCAGTGCCTGCGTGCAGAGAGCACGGTGACAAGGTCGCACACGCCGTCCAGCATGAGCCCGATGCCGAAAAAGCGTATCACAGCTTTGGCTGCGCCGAAGGGGTCGGCTACCAGTACGATGCCCAGCACAAGCGGCAGCACAGCCGCCCAAAGAACGGGCGTAAGGGCAGTGTGCAGTGTGCGCACAGCATCCACCGCCAGCGGCAGCTTGCCGATGCCGTCTATCAGCAGTGCGATGCCCAGCACCAGCGGCAGAAATGCGAGGATGGACTGCGGGCGGAAGATGCACACAAGGCACAAAACAGCAGCCAGAAGCCCGGCAAAAAGCAGGCCCGGCAGGGAATAGCCCTGCCTTTTGCCCTGATGCCAGCGCCAGAGCGCGCCCATGGCATAAATGGCGGCGCCTGCCGCCAGCCCCCAGCAGAATACAGTTCCGGACATGCCGGGAAACAGCGCAAGCACCACCCCCAGCGCAAGATACAGAGCAGCCATGCCCAGTGTGGCACTGCGGGACCAGAAATATCCAAACATATCATTTTCCTCCTTTGGGGCCTTTGCCGCGGCCCTGCACATGGTTTTATAGCGAATGCCCGCCCCGGCATACAGGAAAGGGCGGGTTATATACATAGTTCGGCTGCTTTCAGTATAACATACTTGCAGGGCGGCATAAACAAATACTTTTTCACAAACTGGGCGGTAGAGTCCCTTCCGCAGGGAGGGGCCGCCGCAGGAAAGGATGGGAAACATGCAAAACCCAAGAAAGGTGGCCGTGATTGGCTGCGGCTTCGTTGGCGCCTCCATTGCCTTCAGCCTGATGCAAAAGGGCCTGTTTTCCGAGCTTGTGCTCATTGACAGCAACGAGGCAAAGGCGCACGGCGAGGCGATGGACCTGAGCCATGGCCTGCCTTATGCGGCATCTATGGACATTTATGCGGGCAGTTACGACGACATTGCAGACTGCGCCCTTATCATCATCACCGCCGGCGCAAACCAGAAGCCGGGCGAAACAAGACTGGACCTGATTGGCAAAAATGTGGGAATTCTGAGAGCGATCCTTCCGCAAATCACTTCGCGCGGGTTTGAGGGCATTCTGCTCATTGTCTCGAACCCGGTGGATGTTTTGACGTATGCAGCACAGCGCATCTCCGGCTACCCTGTGCACCGTGTAATAGGCTCTGGTACTGTGCTGGACACGGCGCGTCTGAAATATCTGCTCAGCCGCCATCTGGATGTGGATGGGCGCAGCGTGCATGCAGTGGTTATTGGCGAGCACGGCGACAGCGAGCTGGCTGTGTGGAGCGGCGCCAACATTTCCGGCATTGATTTAGACCATTTCTGCGAGCTTCGCGGCCATTTTGACCATGAGGCCGCCATGAAGAAAATTTATGAAGACGTGCGCGACAGCGCCTACCGCATCATTGAGGAGAAGGGCGCCACCTACTATGGCATCGCCATGGCTGTGGCGCGCATAGCGGAGTGTATCGTGAAGGACGAACACGCGGTGCTGCCTGTATCTACTGTGCTGCAGGGGGAATACGGCCTGGAAAAGCTGGCGCTCAGCATCCCGTCTGTGGTGGGCAAAAACGGCGTAGAAACTGTGCTGGAAATTCCGCTCAATGGGCAGGAAAGCGCTGAGCTCCAGGCATCTGCCGCAGGGCTTCGCCGCGTAATAGATACGCTGCAGCTGTGACGGGCGGCCTTGTGTGACGCCGTCACAGTCAGCGGCGGCCCTTTCTGCTAAAATATAGCCACAACCAAAATCAATAGAAGAAGGAGACAGGAACATGGCTGTTTTGAATATCACAAGCGAAAATTATGAGAAGGAAGTGGCGGCTTCGAAGCTGCCCGTGCTTTTGGATTTTTGGGCCCCCTGGTGCAAATACTGCCGCCGCATCGCCCCTGTGGTAGAGCGTGTGGCGCAGCAGTATGAAGGCAAGGTGGTGGTAGCACAGTGCAATGTGGACGATGCCCCGGCGCTGGCGCAGCAGTTCAAAGTGGATATCATCCCCTCGCTCTTCGTTATTAAAAACGGTGTGCCGGGTGAAAAAATTGTAAACCCCGCCTCTCAGGATGCGCTGGAAGCCTGGATGATGCCGCAGTTATAAGAAGGGGATAAGGGAATGTGCAAGGCAGACTATGACATGATAGTGGTGGGCGGAGGCCCCGGCGGCTATACTGCTGCGCTGTATGGTGCAAGAGCCGGGCTCTCTGTGCTGGTGCTGGAGATGCTGTCGCCCGGCGGGCAGATGGCCACCACGGAAAATGTGGATAATTACCCCGGCTTCCCGGAAGGGGCCGACGGGTTTGAGCTGGGTGAAAAAATGCAGCAGGGGGCACACCGCTTCGGCGCCGTGACAAGGTTTGAAGAAGTGAAGGCCCTCTATTTGGAACAAAACCCGAAACGGGTAGAGACGGCCAGGGGTGCTTATACGGCCCATACGGTGGTGCTTTCCACGGGGGCGAACCCCCGCAGGCTGGCTGTGCCGGGGGAAGAGGCGCTTGCAGGCCGCGGTGTGGCCTACTGCGCCACATGCGACGGCATGTATTACCGGGGCAAAGAGGTAGCTGTGCTGGGCGGGGGCAACTCTGCCGCGGAAGAGGCATTGTATCTCTCCAAGATTTGCCCCAAGGTGTATCTTGTGCACCGCCGGGATACCCTGCGGGCCGAAAAAAGCTCGGTGCAGGCGATGCAGCGTGCCGGCAACATTGAATTTGTGTGGAATGCTACCGTAGAGGGCTTTGTCACCGGCGGCGAGCGTGGCAGCCTGCAGGCTCTGGTGCTGAAAAGCACACAGGACGGGCATACCTGGCAGCTTGCCTGCGAAGGGGCGTTCGTGGCCATTGGGCGCGTGCCGAATACGGCGCTTGTGGCCGGCAAGGTTCATTTGGACGCACAGGGATATGTGGCGGCAGACGAAACCACGCGCACCAGTGTACCCGGCGTGTTTGCCGTGGGCGATGTGCGAACCAAGGCGGTGCGGCAGATCGTGACGGCGGCTGCAGACGGCGCCGTGGCAGCACATTTTGCACAGGAATTTATCGAGCAGCACCTGTGAGGGAGCGCTGGCAGATACCGTTCAGAAAAAAGAGAATGTCCGTGCTGAAAAAAGCAGGCTGCTGCGGTTTTTCAGCACAATATTTCCCCGTTTTTCCCCCTGCATATGACGGGGAGAAGATGAGATACAAATACCCCGCAGCACAGATATACTGATGCACAAAACACTGTTTTGAAACCAGCAATGTTTTCCTGCATTAATATATCTGTGCTGCGGGGGCTTTTTGCAGCCTGTGCGGGAAGGCGGGAAAGCACCGCCCTGCTGCGCGCCGCACCGCCAGAAGCCGTGCGTCCGTCAGGCATCCGGCGCGTTCGCGTCGATGTTTTTTTCTGCCTCTTTTCTGGCAGACAGCAGCTCCAACGCCTTCACTGCATATACCTTATAGGCGAAAGAGCGCACCGCGGCGCGCAAAAGCCCGGCCTCCGGCGGCGAAGGCACTGTATCTGCCGCCCCGGTGCTCTGCGCGGTAAATGCTGCCCGCAGAGCTGCCTCCAGTTCCTCGCAGAAGCGGCCGTATGCATACGGCGCCTCATACTTACGCTGCTGCATACGCAGCAGCGCTGCGATTTCACTGATGCTGAGCACCTGCTTCAGCACGAATATCACATACAGGCAGGCAATTTGCTCTGTCGAATATTTCTTTTTTTCCGGCGGGCCCAGCAGCTTCATTTTTACATAGTTGTTCACCATGGTGGCGGTAACAGGCGTTTCGCCCTGCGGGTAAAACGGGCCCACGGCCTCGTTCAGCACGGACACTACCTGGTCCTTATAAAGCGCAATGTGCGGCAGCTCTTCATAGCGCGGGCAGTGATACTCGCACAGGCTGCGAAAAATATCCGGCATTTTCTGTTCCATGCAAATTCCCTCCATTTATCCAATTCTATCACGCCGGGCCGTGTGCTGTCAAAATGAAAAGCAGATAACAGATATATCAAGATACTATTATATAGTATTTACTGACGGATAAAGAAAAAACAGCTTCCAGCAGAGCGCGGCTGTGCGGCCAGTTTTGCTTTCGCTGGCCATCATACGGCTGCAGCCCCAGCAGAACAACTGGGCCGTCAATAAATATTCTTCGTTTTGGCCGGTTGCCGTTTCCTCTCCATTCTTGCCTGCACCTCTTTAATCATTTTTTTGTGATTGGAGGAACAGCATCCGGGCGCACAGTATCTTTATAGCGGTACTTCACTCAGTTTCGCAGCAGCACATTAAAGCGCCCTTGGCGAAACAGTTGGGCCTTCCGGCAGCGCAAACCATTCAAGTAATATTTCCGTATTCGCTGCGCTTCTCCATATTAAGATGCTTACAGTCCGTGCGGTACTCATTTGGGACTTTGGCCGTGTAGTAAATATCCATTCTATATGAGTTCTGTATGAACCTTTTTATTTTCTGAAAGTGCTGCTCTTGATAGTAAATTCATCGATATATAAACAAAAAAGGACACTAATAGTGTCCTTTTTTGTTTCAATGAAGTCCATCAGCAAGGTTGATTACCATACCATACAACGCATCTATGATGGCACACAGTCAGCTATCTGCCGTCACTGCAAGGAGGAGGGATATATTTCGCCGGATGTGAGAATTTTTGATTTGCGCCTGTATATGCAATGCGCCCGTGATTCGCATAGCAATGTGGTTCAATTGGGAGCAGACTTGCTTTGTGAAGAATATGGTTCTTCTCAATGATGCAGGTGGACATCTGTTTTCAGAAGGACAGTGCACAGGTTATAAATTGATATAAATGGAATGAAGTAATTTAAACCATTTTTTGTTCTTTCCTACGAAAACTGGTGTTTTTTTTCGGTAAAGCACGCCATTGACGGCAGCTTACCTCAGGCGTTATACTTAAACCACACAAATTGGTTCAAAAAATATAAAACATATCTATTTTAGAATATCGAGAAAGCATGGAGGCATTTGATTTATGAGAGCAGCGGCAATTGGTGACAACTGTATCGACCATTATACCGAATATGTTGACAGCAGGGGTAATGTGTTCAGAAATCGCAAGTATCCCACAGGCAATGTAGTGGATACAGGTGTGAACCTGCAGAAACTGGGCGTACCTACGGCAATTATCAGCACCACAGGCAGCGATGAGAATGGCCGCTGGATGCTGGACACCCTGAAAGCAGAGGGGCTGGATATCAGCCACTTAAAGGTGGGCGACGGCCCTACGGCAATTACATATATGACACTGAATGGAAACGATCGCGTGCACGGAGACTATATTGAAGGCGTGCTGGAGAACATCGTGTTCGACGAAGAGGATATTGCCTTTGCCGCATCTCACGACTTGGTGCATACTGCGCTGTGGGGTAACGCTGAAAAAACGTTGCCGGCTATTAAAGAGAAGGGGAAGGCGCTGATCAGCTTCGATTACGCTGACCGTATGGATCACCCGCTGGTAGAGAGCACATTGCCGTATGTAGATGTTGGTTTTTATTCCTACCATAAAAAGCGGGATGCGTTTATCGAGAGTTTCTTGAAGGACAAAGTGGACCGCGGTATGAAGGTAGCTGTGGCGACGTTCGGCGAGCAGGGCAGCCTTGCTTATGACGGGAAAAAGTTCACTCGCTTTGGCATTGTACCCGCGAGAGAGGTCGTCAACACCGTGGGTGCGGGCGACAGCTTCATCGCTGGTTTTTTGCACGGTTTTCTGTCTGGCAAGCCTATTGCGGAGTGCTTGGCTGAGGGGGCACAGGTGGCGGCCCGTGTGGTGGAAGTATTTGAGCCGTGGGTAAAGGATTGATTGAGGCTTCAACGCGGGGCGATTTCAGATAAATATACTTTATATTACAGGAGGAAATACTTATGATGAAACTTGGTATGTTCACATCCGGTTACCAGCGCAATCCACTGGAGCACTGCTTCATGGATGCGAAGGAATTTGGGTACGATTACATTGAACTGTGGGGCGGCCGTCCGCATGCTTACGCCCCCGACCTGAAGGCCGGTGATATCAATGAGGTCAAGCGCCTGATTGACAAGTATGAAATGCCTGTCCTGGGGTATACCCCTGAGCATAATGGGTATCCCTACAATTATATGATCGGCAGCGAGGCCCAGCGTGAGGACGCAGTAGAGTATTTGAAGCTGGGCCTGAACATGGCTAAGGAAATGGGGGCCCAGTATATGCTAACAAGCCCGGCCAACGGCGGCTATCTGGCTACCTATGAAGAGCTGTGGCCCCGCCTTGAGAAAACCATCCGCGAACTGGGAGAGCATGCTGCCAAGGTGGGCGTGAAGCTCACGGTGGAACCGCTGACCCCGTACGAGTCCAACTTTTTCACCCGTGCTAACGATCTGGTGGAGCTCTTCCGTCGTATTGACAATCCCTACATTGTAGGCATGTGTGATATTGTTCCGCCGTTTGTGCAGCATGAGAGCATTATGGCGTATTTCGACAAACTGGGCAGCAAGATGGACCACATGCATATTATTGACGGCGAACAGGGCACTGACAGCCATATTATGCCCGGTGAGGGCAGCATGCCGCTTAAGGAAATGTTGTATGAACTGAAACGTACTGGTTATGATCGTACAGCCACCATAGAACTTGTGCTTGGGTACATCAACGAGCCGCGCATGTACGCCAAGCGTGCGGTGGACAATGTGCGCGCCATGATGAAGGAAGTAGGGTTCTGATTTGCGGCAAGTGAACTGCCCAGGCTTCGGCTTGGGCAGTCGCTGCGTCTATTTTGTAGAAAGGATGTAACACATTGTTTATCGACATGCATGTGTACCCGGCTTTTTTTGAGCCGATTAACGAGGATTCTGTGCGGGAGAGTATGCGCCACGAGGCGCTGAACATCCACCGCAACGGAACCGCGCCGCTGGAGCACATCTTCAACCAGATGCACTGTGCCGGGCTGGACCGCCTGTGTCTGATGCCAGCGGACTACACCTCCACGCTGGGGTGTGCTGTGGTGGAAAACGAGGAGATCCGCCGATTGGTGGACATGGCGCCAGATAAATTTATCGGTTTTGCCAGCGTGGATCCCATGGCTCCCGGTGCGCTGGAAAAATTGGAGCATGCGTTCGCGGATCTCAGGCTGAAGGGCCTGAAGCTGCATCCGGGCCGCCAGCATTTCATGCCTGACGACGAGCGGTTGGAGCCGTTTTATCAGCTGTGTGAGCGGTACGACAAGCCCATCACCTTCCACGCAGGCTTATCCTGGGAGCCGGATACTCTGACTAAATACTGCCAGCCTTTGGCGTTCGAGGCTGTGGCAGAAAAGCATCCGAAGCTACGCATCTGCCTAGCCCAGTTCGGCTGGCCTTGGGTGCGGGAAACCGCCATGCTCATGGTTAAGCACGCCAATGTTTACGCGGATACCGGCGCACTGTATTTTGATTGCGCGCGTGAATTTTTTGATCAGACGTTTACGAAGGATATTCCCATCACTTGGGTTGACCGCAGCCTGCGCCATCAGGTTATGTTTGCCTCAAGCAACCCGCGCTTTGAGCAGATTCGCATGGCGGAGGCCATAGGCCGTCTGGGCTTCCGCGACAGCACACTGGAACTGATCCGCGGGGAAAATGCCGTGGAGTTCTTGGGTGGTCTGGGCTGACTCGAGCGAGGAAAGGAGAACTTGCATGTTTGTCAAATCTATTACGATTCTGACCAAAACCTATAATGAAATGGATGTGATTACACAGCAGGTAGAGCAGATTGCGGCCGAGAGCGGTGTGAAGAATGGTACAGTTACTGTGCTGACCAAGCATACTACTACGGGCATCACTGTAAATGAGGCACTGGAATGCCTAGAGAGCGATATCTCCGCGTTTCTGAGCAGGATTGTACCCGAAGATCACCCGTACAGTCACGCGCGCATGCTGAAGGATTATGGCTCTACGGCGGGAAACCCCACGGGCCATCTGAAGGCCTATATTACGGGCAACCACTGCCATTTCCCTATTGTGGACGGGGAGCTGATTCGCGGTGGTGCACAGGACATTTATTTCTGTGAGTTCGATGGACCAGCCAAGCGCACTATTTTGGTGATAGTTGAGGGCGAATAGTGCTCGGTGCTCTACCCAACCCGTCTATGGAATAGAACTTTTCCCGTACCATTCACATTTTGAAAAGATTTGGTAAAATCTGGTATCGGCAAACAGAGATAACACCGCCAAGGGACAACCAGGTATGCGCTGGATGCACTCTCAGGCTAGGCCGGCGCGGTAGCCAGCCGCCGCTCTGCGGCCGTGTTATCCTGTGTCGGGGGATGCTTTGGCGGTGTTTCAGCTCATGGGGCCTCCGGTGGAAAGGCGGACGGCGGCGTTGCCTTCCTGCCGGAGGGGAAGGGGGATAGCATGGCCAGAGGTGCTGTCACAGAACTGAAAACCGATACGGCCGCTATTCGCAATTACTATATTACTATGCAATTTTACATATAGTACCAATTTTTCTGTTTGTGGCTAGATTGTTCGAAATTTCCTTGTTTTCTTTTGGTGGATGTGCTAATATAAAACCGCAAATGGTATAAAAATAAGAGATGTTATATATTTTTATGAGTAAATAGCGTGTTTTATGTGATGGAGGGAGGCTGGCTATGGAACGGCAGCGGCATGCCCGTCCGCGGGACGAGGCAACGGAACGCATTGAGTGTTATGTGCTGCAAAGAGGGCTTACGCCGCACAGCAAGCTGCCCAGTGAACGGGATATGTGCGAAATGTGGGGCTTCAACCGTACCACGTTGCGAAGCGCCATTAAACGGCTGATTATGGAGGGCAGGCTTTACAATAAACAGGGCTCAGGGACATATGTGGCTCCCCCCAGGTTGGAGAGAAATCTGCAGGATGTTCAATCTACGACCGATGCGGTGCTGGCGGCCGGGCACAGATTGAAAACACAGGTGCTCTCGGCGCGGTTGCTGGCAGCCGAACGCCACGAGGCACAGAAGCTGGGGCTGCCAGAGGGAAGCATGGCCTTTTATCTGCAGCGTTTGCGCATCATGGATGGCGAACCGATTATGGTGGAGTACAGTTATCTTGATTATGCGCGCTGCCCGCATGTGGAGGAGCATGATTTCACGGACGAATCGCTGTACGACGTTCTGGCCCATTACAATATAGTCATTGATCATGGCCGGGAAGAAATTGGAATCACATACACGACTGAGGAGGAGGCTGCCCTGCTGGGGCTAACTCCGGGTATGCCGGTGTTTTATCTGTCTGGTGTTTCGTGTGACGAGGCCGGTCAGCCGATAGAGTATTTCAAGTCGGTTGTCCGTTCGGATAAGGCGTGTTTTTCCAGCGTACTGACAAGATGAGTTTGAAATATGCTTTTAGAAAGGAAAGACGGTTTATGAAACTTGCAGCGGTAGGCAGCAACTGTATTGACTACTACAACAATGTGGATAATGGGAAGGCCTATCCCGGCGGCGGCCCAGTAAATATGGCGGTTTATACGGTTCGGCTTGGGGGCGAGGCTTCGTACACCGGCCCGGTAGGCAGTGACGGGTATGGCCGGATTATGCAGGAGGCTGTGGCCCGCAAAGGCGTTGACATTTCTCACATGCATGTCAAAGAGGGGCGCACTGCCGTTTCACAGGTGCAGCTTATTGACGGTGAACGCGTGTTCGGCGACTATGACGAGGGTGTTCTGGTGGACTACACCCTCTCCAGCGAGGATTTGGACTTTATCTGCCAACACGATGTAGTGGTGTGTGATTTGTGGGGTAAGGTGGAGGGCTGCTTTAAAGCCTTGCATGACCGCGGCATAAAAACTGCGTTTGACTGCGCCACCCGCCCCGGTGATGAGGCGTGCAGGACGGCCATTCCTTATACAGATTACTTATTTTTCTCCTCCGATGACGGTGACACGGATACTCTGCGTGAATTGATGCGGGTGCTTTACCGTCAGGGCCCAAAGCTGGTAGTGGCTATGCTGGGGGAAGAGGGGAGTCTGTGTTATGATGGCGAAATATTCCATAAATTCGGTATTGTACCCTGCAATAATTTAGTGGACACAATGGGCGCGGGTGACAGTTATATCGCGGGCTTTCTATTCGGTATTGTGGAGGGCCTGCCCATTGAAAAATGTATGGAAAAAGGCGCGGCGAACTCTACGGAAACGCTGAAATATTTCGGAGCGTGGCTCTGAATGTCCGCCGCGGGGGAGAGTTGCTTCATGGCAGACAGCGGACGTACGCCGATTTACCTGCAGCTGCGGGAAATTGTGCGCGCGAAAATTGAAGAGGGTGAATATCTGCCGGGTACAGCCATTCCGGCAGAGAACGATTTGGCCGAGCAGTACGGTGTCAATCGTCTGACTGTGCGCAATGCGGTGGAGGCGTTGGTGCACGAGGGCCTTTTGAAGCGTGTGCAGGGCAAGGGCGTGTATGTACTGGGAGCGAGGATTGAGCGCGATTTAGAGCGCCTGAACGGCTTTACCCGTACCATTCAGGAAAAGCATGCCCAGCCATCGGTTAAACTGCTGTCTAAGGTGCTGCGCAAGGCGGGTGAAAAGTACAGCTTTGTGTTCGGCATCGCGCCTGAGGATGATATCTACTACATCAAGCGCCTTTGCTGTGCCGATGGTGAGCCTCTGTCGCTGGAGGAAATTTTTGTTCCGCGTTATCTGGTGCCCAAGTTGGAGGGCATTGATTTGTCTATTTTTTCGCTATACGAAGTCTATGATTTTTATGGTGTGCACCTGAAGCGCGCCCGCCAGACGCTGAACCTGACTAGGCTTGAGCAGAAAGACGCACGTCTGCTGGGAACGGATGTGGAACAGGCGGTGCTGTTGTTTGAATGTACGAGCTGTGATGAAAATGACCGAATTATTGAATTTTCGCGTAATTATACCCGCGGGGACAAGTGCCGCTTCAGCGTGCATTTTGAGAAGTATATGTAAAGCAGTACAGCCGGCGGCGTGCTGTGCTGCCCTCTATATAGGGCCTGATGCGCCTAGGGGCGCTGAGGATATTTGGATTTTAACAGCATAAGGAGAGTAGGAAACGATGGTTACAACTAATATGTGGAATGAAATGCAGGGTGCCTGCCTGCGCAATTTCAATGAGCAGGAAGCGGTTGACAGCGTAAATGGTGCGCTGGCGTTGCGCGGTCAGATTGAAGGGATTGTTGACCAGATTTGGGAGAAGGGGTTTGATGGCATCTATTTCGTTGGCATCGGCGGTACGTATGCCTCCAGTATGCAGGTGGAAGTTTATATGCGCGGCCGATCAAAGCTGCCTGTTTTTGTAGAAAATGCTGCCGAGTTCCTGACCACAGGGAACAAGCGGTTTACGAACAAATCTGTGGTGATTCTGTCCTCGGTTTCCGGCAATACCAAAGAAATGGTGCAGCTTGTAGATCGTGTGCACGAAATGGGCGCCACTGTGTTCAGTTTCATCGATACGCCGGGCACGGTTCTGACACAGCCCGACAAGCAGGACTATCTGGTGATTTATCCCAAAAATGAGCAGCTTAAGTTTTACATGGTGGCAAATTATCTGATGTATAAGAACGGCGAGTTTCCTGAGTACGAGAGGTACAACCGGGAAATGGAGACTTGCTTAGCGCAGGTACTGGCCGATGTGGAGAAGGCGTCCGATGCGTGGGCTTATGATTATGCGAAAAAGTGTGCCGAGCAGTTCCACGCCCACCCAGACCTGCCCCGCTACTATATCGGTTCCGGCAACCAGTGGGGGGCCACATACTCTTATGCCATGTGCTACTGGGAGGAGCAGATGTGGATCCGCACAAAATCCATTACCTGTCAGGAGTTTTTCCACGGTATGCAAGAAATCATTGTGTGGGATACGCCTGTCACCTTGTTCATGGGTGAGGATGAGCAGCGCCCGCTGGCCGAGCGAGTGGCCCGTTTCCTTCCGAAAGTTTGTTCTAATTATACTGTTATTGATACTAAGGAGTTTGCACTGCAGGGCATCAGCCCCGAATTCCGCGGCTCTATTTCACATCTGGTCATGCACGGAGTGAACAATCGTGTGGACGCGTATATGGAGCTTTTCTTGCGCCATCCGCTGTCGATCCGCCGTTATTACCGTCAATTTGAGTATTAATTGCTTTGGACAGCTGCAAAGCGGCCAACGGAAAGCAACAGAAGAGGCTGCTGCTTTTGCAGCAGCCTCTTCTGTGCTAAAAAATATGGTATAAAAACACATATTATTGTGTGATTTTTGTGTGATGAAAATCTGTTTGATAAAAAGGAGATACTATTTATGTTGTGGACTGAAAAAATGTTTGGCGTTAAAAAACCTATTATTTCCATGCTGCACTTGGACGCGCTTCCCGGCGACCCGCGGTTCCATTACGGTGATGCTATGAAGCGCGTTGTAGAGCATGCTCGCGCGGATTTGCATGCACTGCAGGATGGCGGTGTGGACGGCATCATTGTTTCCAATGAGTTCAGCCTGCCCTATGAGCGTCAAATGAGTTTTGTAACACCTGCTGCCATGGCGCGCGTGATTGGAGAGCTGAAGGCTGAGATTCGCGTGCCCTATGGCGTGGACTGTATTTCTGACGGCCTGGCCTCCATTGAACTGGCTGCGGCAGTAGATGCAAAGTTCATCCGCGGCACGTTCTCGGGCGTGTACGTGGGCGATGGAGGCTTGTACAACAACGACTTCTCCTCTCTGCAGCGCCGCAGGGCAGCCCTGTATCTGGAGGACTTAAAGATGCTGTATTTCATCAACCCAGAGTCCGATCGCAGCCTGGACACCCGTCCGCTGGCAGACATTGCGAAATCCACTATTTTCAAAGCGCATCCGGACGGACTGTGCATCTCAGCAAATGCCGCCGGACAGGACGTAGATGACGAATTGATTGCCAGCGTGAAAGCCGCCGCACCGGAGGTTGTAGTACTGTGTAACACGGGCTGCCGCCCCGACACCATTGAGCGAAAGCTGACCAGTGCGGACGCGGCCGTGGTGGGCACCTATTTCAAGGAGGGCGGCAAGCTGGAGAATGACCGGCTGGAGAATGTGCGCGTGGATGTAAACCGCGTTAGAGAGTTTATGGAAGTGGTCTATAAATTCCGTGAAACACTGTAATGTGTGCCCCCTGCCCTCACACAGAAAGGAACGCATAGGATGAAACCCTGTTTATTGGCCTTGGATTTGGACGGAACTGCCTGCAACGACCAGAGCCGTTTAGGTGAAAAGACAAAGCAGGCCCTTTTAGCCGCCCGCAGCCGTGGACATGTAGTGGTGTTTGCCTCCGGCCGGCGGGATATTGACATGGTTTCCATGGGGGACAGTCACCGCTGTGCCGACTATCTGGTACTGAACAACGGCGGAAAGCTGATTCGCACCAGCGACGGCGCGGTGCTGTTCAATGAACTTATTGACGCGGGCGCGGCCTGTTCACTGATTACCCACTGCCTGGAACATAATTATCTGCTGCATGTGGTCAGCGGTATGTACTGGGCTGTAAACCGGTGGGATGAAGGCCTTCAAAAGTATGTGGAGGAGTTGGGGGCCGCACCTGTGATGTATCACTCGCTGGACGAAGTTCCATTCGACCACGTGGAGGGCTTTATGGCAACGGCAGATATGGGGCCGATTTGCCGCTTTATCGACGAACAGGAACTTCCGCTGCTTCATGTGCACTCAGAGCCGACCTGCACGGACATTATGCGGGAGGGAATCACCAAATGGCGCGGATTATCCCGTCTGGCGAAACTGCTGGACATTCCTCGAGAACGCGTTATCGCTGCCGGAGATTATAACAACGATTTGGACATGATCCGCCGTGCGGGCATCGGTGTGGCGGTACAGAACGCGCTGCCCGTGGTAAAGGCAGTGGCGGATTATGTGACTCCCCACGATAATAATCACGATGCTGTGGCGGATATTGTGGAGCATTTTCTTCTGGAACCAGGGTGCGGAAACGCGCTTTGAAACTCGACAAGCACAAAAAACAAAGGAAAGAAGGTTTTTTATGAGCAAAGCGTACTTTATGGGCATTGATACCGGCACGAATTCCAGCAAGGGCGTACTGATTGACAGCGAGTGCAATATCCTTGCAACCCATGCCACCGAACATGCCATGACGAACCCCAAGCCCAACTATTTTGAGCACGACGCGGACAAGGACTGGTGGGGCGACTTCTGCACCATCAGTCACGCACTGATTGAAAAATCCGGCGTGGCACCAAAGGATATTAAAGCGGTAGGTGCCAGCGCTTTGGGCGCAGACTGCCTGCCGGTAGACGCGCACTGCAACCCATTGCGAAAGGCTATTCTATACGGCATTGATGCCCGGGCCACCGACGAAATGCTCCAGCTCACCAAGTTGTACGGTGAAGAGCAGATTAAAAAATGGTACGGCCGGCCACTATGTTCCAGCGATGTCATGCCAAAAATTTTGTGGGTTAAAAACAAGGAGCCGGAGATATATGCAAAAACATATAAATTTTTGACCGGATCCAGCTTCATCACTGCGAAGCTGACGGGGGAGTACGTAGTGGATCGATTCCTGGGGCTGGCCAGCTTTAATCCGCTGTATGACCAAAAAACATGGCAGCCGGTTCCCGAATTGTGTGCTCCAGTGTGTCGGCCCGACCAGCTTGCGACCGTGAGGGAGGCCATAGATGTGGCAGGATATGTGACTGCGAAAGCTGCGGAGGAAACCGGGCTGGCCGAGGGCACGCCCGTTATCACGGGTACCGACGACTCCGGCGCGGAGGCAATCAGCACCGGAGTGGTAGAGCCGGGCAAGATGATGGTTCAGTTCGGTTCTTCCATCTATATGATTTTGGGCACAAAGGAATTGGTGGACGACAACCGTCTGTGGCGCGAGCAGTTTATTGTCCCGGGCCTGTGCGACATTTCTGCGGGAACTAACGCTGCAGGCAGCCTGACCAAGTGGTATCGTGACACGGTGTTTCCCGACGCGCTTGCGCAGGAGAAGGCAGGCGGCCCTGACGCTTATGAAACAATGATGCGGGATGTGACGGATATCCCCATCGGCTCGGATGGACTGATTACTCTGCCTTATTTTGCGGGCGAGCGCACTCCTATCAATGATCCGGACGCGAAGGGCGTCTTGTTTGGCTTGACGCTGGCGCACACTCGTGGGCACTTGTACCGCAGTGCGTTGGAGGCTGTGGGCTATTCCGTCAACCAGCAGATTCGGATCATGGAGAGCCACGATAATGTGGAAATCAACCAGATTTTCGCCGTAGGCGGCGGTGTGAAAAATCCCGTCTGGATGCAGATTGTGGCGGATATCACAGGCAAGACCATCAGTACCCCGGCCGTGACTGTGGGCGCAAGCTTCGGTGACGCCATGATGGCGGCGCTGGGCGTGCACTATGAAGGCTTTGATGATTTTGCCAGCCTGACTAAGTTCATTAAACCGGGCGTGAGCTACACACCCAATATGGTGAACCACGAGAAGTACAAAAAGTTCCAGAGCATTTACGACCGCCTGTATGAGGCAACAAAGGATCTGGCGCACGAGTTGTCGGAATAAAAAAGCCAGTGGAGAAGGCGGACGCCCGGGCAGACAGCCTGGGCGTTCCTTCTTTCAGGGGCGAGAAAGGGGTGATACCCTGAGCGCCGTGCAAAAAAGCTGGCAGTTCTGTTTTAAGAGCCGTCCGGGTTCGCGGCATGATAAAGACTGATTCTGTGCCAAATTCCGCTGTATGAGGCATTTGAAAAGGAAAAACATGTTGTTTTTTACCGGCGTGAGCCGGTATTTTTCCACGGGCACGCCGTATAAGCATGCGGCCTGAAGCTCATCCCCGGCAGCTGCTGCGGGATCATCGGTGCGAACGGCGCGGGAAAATCTTCTTGTTCTGCGAGCTGGAGCCTGCCACCGGCAGCCATTCTCTTGAGCCGGACGGCCGCATGAGCGTGTTAGGGGGCATTTCCACGATGAAAGCGACACCGTGATGGACATGGTGCTGCGCGGCAGCATGTGGCGGTGCTCCATTATGAAGGAGAATGCCGAGTTGCATGAAAAGCAGGATTTTTCCAAGCCGGACAACGAACACGCTGCCGAGCTGGAGGGTAATTTTATAGAATCGGGCGGCAGCGCACAATAATTCCGGAGGCAGCGGTGCATATCCCCGGCGTTCAGCGAAGGGACTGCAAGAGTCCGATGCTGGGTAGTGCGCGGGGCTCAAAGCCGGTTCTGGCTGCTGGAGTAGTTCTATTTATAGAGCTGCGCCCATGGAGGGCAATGACAACATGTGTGGCAGAACGTCACATGTGCCGAAGTCGGCCTGGTGTAGTATTTTACAGAATGAGGGGGCATTTCGCAGCATTATCCCGATGGCGAAGCCGGGGATTTTCTGCTTTCTGAATATGATGTGCGTTCACGGGCGGTTGGCGTGAACAGTGGACGAATTTGTTCGCATATACCTGATATTCCAGTCTGGCTGATGTTCACGATTTGTAAAATTACGAGCTGCCGTACCCGCATGAATGAAAAGGCAGCCGGTTCTTCGCATTATGCGCAGAACCGGCCGCCTTTTTGAAGAGAGACCATCCGGCAAAAGGAGGGGAAGCGAGGCTCTTTTTTGGATACAGAACAGACAGCACCTAGCCGCCGCCAGCACACTTGCCGCAGCCAGACCGAGAGCCAGCGTTTTAGTTTAAGGTTATCATTGCCCACTGCCTCAGCTCATGCCCCGGCGGGAAATACAGAGCCGCCTTTTATTGTACGCACAGCGGAAAAAATACAAGTGAGGCAGGATAAAACGCGCGGCTTTATAGCTTGGAAAGCCTGCGGCGCGGGGACACATCAGCCGTATTTGTCAGACAGCTTAATGGTAAAGTTGATTTTGTCGCTGCGGGTGTATGAACGGCTGAACGAAACCACGCGGCCAAGGGCGTCCTGACAACGGCATTCCAGCATAATCAGCGGCCGGCCCTGAGCTATTTCCAGATTTTTGGCCAGCTTTGCGTCTGCGGGCACAATTTCCAGACTCTGGCGCATGGAGCAAACGGCTACACCGTAAAAGGCGAATACGTCATGCAGGCTGAATACTGAGGAATTTACCTCCGAGAGTTGGGGCAGTACCTCGTAGGGGACATACAGCTCCTCGCTGGAGACAGGCTTCCCACCTGAAAACACCACCTGCCGTATATAGTAGATGTTGGCCTCCGGCGCAATGCCGAACAGATTGGCGAACCGTTCCCCAGCGGCGCGCAGAATTTTGGTCTGCTCGCGCACACGCGCCGGGTTCTTGCCTTTGGAGATGGAGGATACGAACCCGCCGTACCCCTCCAGCGGCTGTTCAATTTTGGCGCCAACCACAAATACGCCCTTGCCCTGCACGCGGCGCAGCAGCCCTTCATTCACCAGTGCGTCCACCGCGCTGCGGACTGTGATGCGGTTGATGCCGTACAAGCTGGCCAGTTCGTTTTCCGACGGAATAGCCGTGCCGGGGGCATACTCACCCTCGTCGATTTTATTGCGCACAATTTCCCGAAGCTGCAGATAAATAGGGGTGCGGTAGGTGATAGATGTTTCCCGTTCAGAGCTATCGGCCATTTTCATAAGACACCTTCCTCCTGCGTGATGACGCTGACAAATTTGAATTGATCGGCGCGGAATAGTGCATGGTAAGACTCCAGCGGCGTACCATCCTCCAGTTCCGTCACACCGGAAACGAAAAAGGCAGGTGTTCCCTCTGGTACATGCAGTGCGTCGGCTTCCTCGGGGCTTGCATAGGTTACGGAAATTTTTTCCTCGCCGCGCACTGGGGTCAGCTTGTAAATATTTTTGAAAATAGAGAACACTGAGGCATTGTTCTGATAATACTGGTCAAAATCCGGGCAGAGTTGGCAATTCAGCCACATGGTTTCCAGAATGCAGGGAATAGAGTTTACACTGCGAACACGGACAAATTCATATACTTTATGCTCAAGTGGGATATGCAGCTTTTTGGAAACCTGCTTAGTTGCCTCCAGTGTACGCATATTCAGGATACGGGTAACCAAATCCACATTGTGCTGGCGCATTTCTGAGGACATGGAGTTCACGCCCATCAGGTTGCGCACTTGCTTTGGTTCGGACACATAGGTTCCAAAGCCCTTTCTACGGTAAAGCTTCCCCCGATCCACCAGTGCATCCACAGCAAAGCGCAGCGTGGTACGGTTCAGGCCCCACATGTTACACAGGTCCCGCTCAGAGGGGATGCGTGTATGCGCGGCCAGATGGTTGACATTAATAAAGTTTTCCAGTTGTTCCACAGCCTCTGTACGGGGCGGAATTTTGCTGCATTCCACAGGCTATTCTCCTTTCTGAATAAAACCGGTGAAAACCCGCCCGCTTCACGCGCAGATGCCATTGGTTGGGATTTTGGCGGAACTGCCTGTTTTCACAAATTTATACAAGCTAATATTAACATGAAAAAATGCGGATTTCAATGGCGGCACGAGCTCGTGCCGGGGGTTTCTATCTGGTGCAGGCGGGTTTAAAGGCATACAACACAGAAAAGAAAATGAAAATTTTTGAATAATAAAATAATAAGATATAGTTTTTTTGATTTATTTTTTTGCTTTTGAGAGACTATAAAAGTATTTTTGTTCAATAAGCATAAAAAATAATCTTATAATTGGGGAAATATACTATTGAATCACTTAAATTATCATGTTAATATAATTGCGGTTGGTATATTATTTTTATAAGTTATATAAAATTTGAAAACAATTGAAGGAGGCCCTGTAAATGAAAACAAGAGAGCATTTTATCACTGGCGTGGTGGACGAAATTCTGACGCCGTTCAATGAGGATGGGTCAGTAAATTATGAGCAGACTGCTCAGATGATTGACTGGCACATGTCCAAAGGAATTCAAAACTTTTTTGTAAATGGTCTGGGTGCCGAGTGCCATGAGCTGACGTGCGAGGAAAAGCTGGAACTTTTGCGTGTTATTTACAGCCGTACCCAAGGCAAAGCGAAGCTGATGGTATGCGTGTTTGAAAATTCCCTGCAGGAATGTAAGCGCATGTTGGATTTGTACGAGGAAACCGGTATGGCAGATTGCTACTGCATTACTGCGCCGCCCTATTTCCGCCACACTCAGAAGGCGCTATACGACTACGCGGCGGAACTGATTGATTATGCCAAGCGTCCGGTGTACATTTACAACTGCGTGCAGATGGGAACCTTGTTTGCGCCCGATACGCTGGCGCAGCTTTATCGTGAACACCGCAACCTGCGCGGCTTCAAGGACGCCTCGGTGGATATTCTGAACTTTTTGCAGTGCACACTGCGCATTGATAAGGATGACTTCGACTTCTTGGGCGGCTGCGATGGACTGGACGGCGTTATGATGCTGCTGGGAGCCGTAGGCTGTGTTTCCTTTATGGCGGTGCCGTATCCCGTAGAGATGATGGATATTGTGAAGTACGGCCTTGAAGGCGATGTGCAGAAATGCCTGGATGCCCAGCACAAGGTGCTGCGCATCCGCAATATTGTGAAAAAAGCCCCGTTTAATGCGGCTTACATGTATGCCATGAAGTACGGCGGGGGCCCGGTAGGCATGCATTCCCGTATGCCTGCGGACCAGGACTATGTTCCCGACGAGGTAAAGGATGAATTGGATGGGCTGATGCGCGAACTGGGTTACCAGTTCTGAGTGGAGGCAGAACGGCCGGCCGCAAGGGCCGGCTGAGACGGTTGAACACAGAGGAGGTACTGCAAATATGGACTTTACCCGTGTCAATTTTAAACCAGCTTTCTTCACAGATCGCCCGGTAGAGCTTGTACGCCACGGAGAACTGGTGGCTACCGCGTTCCGGTATGAAACCGGTGTGGCAGGGCTGAAGATTCAAAACGCAGACTGCAGCATGGTGGTGCTGCCGTACATGGGCCAACAAATCTGGTTTGCGGAGTTCTGCGGAAAAAACCTGACGCAGAAGTCCATTTTCGATATGCCTCAGGCTACGACGAAGTTCGGTGATAATTACGGCGCACTTCTATTGCACTGCGGCCTGAATAACATCAACGGCCCCGGTGAGGGAGACGAGCCGTATCCCATGCACGGTGAACTGCCGTTTGCCGATTACCCCGAAACCTACACGGGTGTAGGCCGCGACGAACAGGGCACCTACCTTGCTGTGGGCGGCACTTATGTGTACCGCAACAGTCAGGAGTACAACTGGGCGTACAGCCCTGAACTGCGGCTGTATGAGGGCGCTACGGTGGCAGAAATGCACATTGAAATTGAAAACCGCCGTTCGTCCGCGCTGGACTATCTCTTCATGTGCCATATGAACTGGCTGGCTGTAGATGGTTCTCGTATTGTGTACAGTGCGCCTAAGGACGCAGAGCATATTCAGGTATCACCTACTGAGCTGGGCGGTGATTCACCCCGTGCGGTAGCAATCCGCGAGTATGGCAGACGGCTGGCGGCAGACCCCACGATTGGCGACGTGCTGGACTCAAAAACACAGGTCTACGACCCTGAGATGTGCGTGAACATCCGCTATAAAGCGGACGAAAAGGGCTGGGCGCATGCCATGCAGGTTATGCCTGACGGAGATGCCTGCTATGTGGGCTTTCGCACGAAAGAGTTGCCCTATGCGCTGCGCTGGTATTGCCGCACGGGCGACGAAGATGCCATTGGCATTGCGCTGCCTACCACAGGTACCAACCACGGGACGGCCTATCAGCGCGCCCACGGCCATTTCAATACGCTGCAGCCTCATGAAAAGGATCATCTGCGCTTCAATTTCGGCTATTTGAAGCCGGCCGAGGCCGCAGACATGGCAAAGCACATCGAGGCAATCCTCGAAAAATAACAAAACAAGACTGTAAAGGAAGGCAGGAGTTTCCTATGGCTATGAAAATTGCTCTGTTTACCGCACCGTATTTGAACTACCCCTTGGAGCGCGCATTTCAAGCGGCCGCGAAATACGGATATGACGCAATTGAGCTGAGCGGTGCGCGTCCCCACGCATATGCGCCCGATGTAATGAACGGCGGTGCGGCTCAGATTCTCGCACTGGTGGAAAAATACAACATGCCTATTATGGACTATGTACCTGCGAATACTGGTTGTCCCCACAGCCTGGTGTTCGAGGACAAGAAGATGAATGAAGAGAGCTTGGAATATTTTAAGCTGTCTCTGGATGCAGCGAAGGCTCTGAACGCGGATTACTGTATGCTGGCCTGCAATCACCCCGGCTTCGGCAGGAATAAGGAGGACGTGAAGAAGCTGTTCATTGAGAACATGAAGATTCTGTCCGATTACGCTGCGAAAATTCAGCAGACAATTATTCTGGAGCCGGTCACTCCCTATGAGGGCACCATTATTGTATCCTCTGATGATGTGCGCTGGGCGTTGGACCAGGTAAATAATCCCTATTTCAAGTGCATGCTGGATCTGGCTGCCCCCTATACCTACGGCGAGCCGGTCAGCTCCTACTTTGAGAAAATGGGTAAGGACGTGAAGCATATCCATTTTGTTGACTGCGAGAAAACAAGTGAGGACCACTTGATTCCGGGCGACGGCACCATGGATTTCCCGCGCTTGGTGCGTTATCTGAAGGAGGCTGGCTATGATGGGTATCTGTCGCTGGAGCTGTTCAGCCGCTATGCCAGCGAACCTGACTATTCCTCACAGCGCGGTTACGAGGTTATCCGCAGTCTGCTGGATGAGAATTGAATGAAAACCTGGAAAGGACGGGATTCAAGTGGGCAAAAACAGACCAATTGACGTAATTGTTCTGAACAGTCACGGCGTGGGGCAAATCTGTCATGTGAAGCGTCTGCCGCGCCGGGGTGAAACCATGGAAGCCACCCACTGGCGTGTGGAGGAGGACGGCGGCAAGGGCGCCACTGTTTCTGTGGCACTGGGGCGCATGGGTGTCAGTACCGGCTATATCGGAAAGGTGGGGTATGACCCCTGGGGAGATATGGGCGACCAGTGGATGAGCGATTCAGGCGTGGATACTACTTATATGTACCGTGACCATTCCGTGTCTACGGGAACGGGCCTGATTATGGTGGATGAAGATGGCTTGAACACGATTGTGGACGGCGACAGTGCTTGTGCAGCCCTGACTTGGGACGAAACGCACGCAGCCATTGAGGCCATGAAGGAGGCAAAGGTATTCATCACAGGCTTCGGTATGCCGTACCGCAAGGCTTTAGATGGTGCCAAAATTGCCAAAGAAGAATTCGGCATGACAACACTGTGTAATGCCAGCCCGCTGCCCAACGAGCCCATGGGCGACCTGAGTTATATTGACTATTTGGTGCTGAACGATATTGAGGCGCGGCTGCTGTGCGGCCTGCCGGAGGAATCGGATGAACCCTATGAGGCTATACTGCGCAAAATTCAGCAGGAATATCACACCAAGGGTGTGATTATGACCTGTGGTGCGGAAGGAAGCGCGGTTTTGGACGGCGACGAATTCTGGATTGTAGCGCCGACCAAGGTGGAAGCCGTAGATACAATTGGTGCGGGCGACGGTTATTTGGCGGCCGTAGCCGCCAATCTGGTATGGGGCAGAACCCTGCGTCAGGCTACTGAGTGGGCCAGTAAATATGCGGCTTATAAGGTAACCCGAAAGGGCAGCATGACCCGCAAGCCGGGCTGCGGGTATCCGGAGATGCCGGACATTGAGGAGTTCATGCGCCAGCATCCGTAACGGAAAGGCCCGTCTGCACAGAAGAGTCAGAGAGAATGTGGCATCGGCGGCTGTCAGCAGATTTGACAGTCATTCGGGGAGTTCGGGCGCAGATTGCGCTTTTATGAGGCTGTGCGCTGGAGAGTTCCCCGTTTTTTATAAAGCACCGGCCCTGTGTATCACCGTGCACAGGGCCGGTGCTTTTTTGCCGGAGCACGCCCCCGCCGCTGCAGGCAGACGTGGTGAGCATAGCATTTTCTGAAAAGGGATCAAGTAAAATCGAACAATTCATATTGGTGTGAAATTCAAGCATTCAGAACAGCCCAGGGCCGGGTGGTGAACAGACATGCAGGGTGAATGTTGCCGAAGAGAAAAAGTATTTTGTGCGCACGCTCTGCATCGCCTGCGCACTTCCTGTGGCCGGTATAGCAAAAGGGGAAAGCCCGGCTTTGTCATGCCGGGCTTTCATAAGAGGTAATTTGGAAAAGGACGACAGAAGAGGCGGATATATCAGGACGCGTATACCGTAAAAGGGAGATTCCCGTGGTAATAGGTTTCCGCATCCAGGGCGTGTTTCATTTCGGCCCAAATTTGTGGAAGCGCCCGGCCCAGCGTGCCCTTCAAAACGACCTCGCCAGGGTCCAGAATTACGCAGGCAAAGGCGGCCGCACGCCCCAATGCACGGCCAAACTCCGCTAACGCGCACTGCGCATCTTGGTCGCCGTTTTCGGCCAGCATTACCAGTGCATCGGGAATGCTTTCTTCGGATGCGCCCCGCAGGGCGGGAACACGCTCTTTCAGGACGCTGGGTGCGAACAGGCTGCATAGAGGCTGACCGTTTTCGGCAATGCCGTCCGCCACAATATAGCCGCCGATATTGCCGGCCTGCGGGTTGGCCGCACAGTAGGACTCGCCGTCCCAGAGCACGTCGCAGTGCAGGCCTCGAGCCTCCCACGAAAGTACCAGCGCGTCTTTTTTCGCGTCCTTCGCGCGCGCGGGCAGAAGACCGCGCAGGCCACGCAGCGCCAGCGCACCTGCGCCCAGAAACGCACCCATGTATCCGAGTTGCGTGGACAAAATCTCCGTGTGCCTCAGCGGGCACACGCGTTCAAATTCACGCCGGAGCGCCGCGCCGTACTGTGGAAACAGCAGGGAAATGCCGCCGCCCAGCACCACCTTCTGTGGAGTCAGAATATTGCAGATGTCCCCGATGGCACGGCCCAGATAGCGCCCCTCCAATTCCAGCGCTTCCAGTGCAGCGGTGTCACCTTCATCTGCCAGCCGGGCCAGTATCCGTCCGTCCGGCACGGCTCCGTCGATTTCAGGCCGGCCGCCGCAGGCGAGGAAATTCTGAACAAGGCCACGGCCCGATGCCTGAGCCTCCAGTACGCCGGGAATGCCGGAGTCCGAGGCGAAACCGGCCTTTTCCATGATGCACAGCCCGATTTCGCCTGCGTGATTGAACGCACCGTAGTACAGCTTTTCGTTCAGCACTACTGCGCCGCCGATGCCTGTACTGACGGTCAAGTACAGGAAGTCCCGGCTGTCCCGGGCGCTGCCGAAATATTGCTCTGCCAGCGCGCAGGCATTGCAGTCGTTGTCGGCGAAAAAAGGAATGCCGAACTCCGCCTTTAGGATGTCGCACAGGGGGAAATTTTTGATTTTCAAAAAGTCGGATTCTATCCACGTGCCCCTCACAGGATCCGCGAAGCCGGGAATGGTAACGCCGCCTGCTCTGGCGCGGGCGAACAGTTCAGGTTCTTTTGCACGTGTGTCCCGCAGGCCGTCCACGATCTGCTGCTGCACCTCGTCCTGTGAAACTCCAAGCCATTCACGGCGTTCGGAATACAGAATATTGCCGGCAGTATCAATCAGACCGGTGATGAACTTGGAACCGCCGATGTCGATGGCAATCAGCACGTCATCCGGGGCCAAGGCCGTGCTGCCGGAAACAGTTGTTTGATTCATGGTATCAATCCTCATAGGCAGGCAGCATGACGCCGTCCAGCGCGGAAACCAGAGGGATGCTGACGTCAATGCCGCAGTGATAGCTGATTAGATAGGAGAGCACCTGCATGGGAACCAGATACTCAATGGTGTTGACAAATTCCACGTCCACAGTGGACACAGGCAGGCTGTCCGGCGTGATGGTGGGCGCATCCCTGCGCTGCACCAACACGCGGTTATCGCAGTATACCTTCAGCGCATCTGCCAGCTTGCACAGGCGTTCCCGTTCGGGGCAAGCCTCTGCGCACAGAAAGAACACCATGTCGGTTTTATGCAGCGCGCGAAACGGCCCATGCAGCGCCTCTTCCATTTCCATGGGCAGCGTGGGCCGCTGATGGCACTCGTAAAATTTCAGTGCGGCCTCCTGTACGGTGCCGTAGTTGGCGCCGTATCCCAGCAGGAAAAACTGCTCTGCACCCATAACACGCTCTTTGTTGCGGGCGAACCAGTCCAGTGTCAAATCAATAGTTTCGTTTACATGGCGGGGAAGTGCTTCACAGGCGTCCAGATAACGCCGGTATTCCTCCGGTGTAATATTGCCCAGCGCCGCAGCCGCGTCCAAAAAGCATAGCAGAATCAGCAGGATGGCCATGGTCTGCCCTTTGGTGGCAGCCATAGCCGACTCATGCCGTCCTTCTTTAGGCAGAACAATATCGGAATTGCGCGCCAGCACGCCTTTGGGGTTCAGTGTAGTGGAAACTACGGCAATGCCAAGCTTCTGTGCAAGGCGCGCCGCATCCACTTGGCCGCGGGAATGTCCTGACTCAGCAGGACAAATCAGCACGACCTCCTCCGGCCGGTAGCATTCCGGTACAGGGAAAGCGCCGTGGTTGTTGAAATATCCGGCCGGAACTGCAGTCGCGTCTACATGCAGCAGACGCCGGGCGGCACCGGCCAGTGTACACCCCACATAGTAGGGCGAGCCGTTGCCCACAAAAAACATGCGCTTTACGGGCTTTTCCCGCATCAGCCGTACAAAGCCGGCGGTCAGGTCTGTGCGGTGTTTCAGAATATTGTCCAAAAGCGCAGGCTGTTCCCGTATTTCGTCCAGCATAACGGTGGAAAGTTGTTCAGTCATAAATAGTTGTCCTCCTGGCTGGGTCCGGTGGTGCCGGGCCCGTGATTTTGGAAAAACAGGCGCTTTCCCTGCAGCGGCCTGCCAGCCTCCGGAAAAGCGCCCTGTTTTTTTATATGTTTCTGATGCTTGTGCCGTCGGCTGTTAGGCGTTCAGCCCGGCAATAAAAGCTTCCACTTCGGCAAGAGGGCGGTAAGCAGGAATTGTTCCGTCTATGGTAACGGAAAGGGCGGCATATTTACTAGCCCATTCCATGGCTTCCCGCAGGCTGCTGCCGCGGACAAGCCGGGCCACTGTGGCGGCCATGTAGCCGTCACCCGCGCCTGCCGTATTGATAACCTTTTCCACCTTGGTAGGGGCAATGGTCCAAAACTCATTGCCGACCAGCGCCGCGCTGCCATCATCGCCCAAAGTCATAATGACGTGCTGGCACCCGTATATAGCGCGAACCTTCTCCATGAGCTCCTTCGGCTCAAAGGCTGTCTCCTCGGGCATGCCTACAATATAACGGCCTTCCACCTCATTGATGAACAGGTAATCGATGTAGTCCAGACTGCCCATAGGAGTTTCAGGCAGCGGGCTGGGGTTCAGTGCCGTCATCATACCCAGTGCCTTGGCGTGCTTCGCGCCCTCCAGCGCAATATGCTCAGGCACCTCAAAGCCCGTGATAAAAAATTTTGAGCCTTTCATTGCGTCCAGCGCGCTGGTGACCTCCTCCAGCGTAAGAGCCACGGAGGATGAGTCACCGTCGATAATAGCATTGCGGCCGTCCGGCCCAATGAGAATCAGCCCGGTTCCGGTAGAAACCTCATCGCTGCGGTACATATATGTGGTGTCTACGCCCGCGTCGTTCATCCATTTCTCACCCAAATCGCCCCAAGGGTCCCGTCCAACCTTGCCGATATAGGCGGTATCAATACCCAGCCGGCCCAGCGCCACTGACACGTTGGAGCCCTTGCCGCCATCCTCGGCCACGCGCCAGTTTTTTACGCACAGAGTTTCACCCCACATAGGCATGTGGGTGGCGTCGGCGTACTGGCCGACGCCATGGCTGTTCAATACAATTACTTCTTTTGCACTCATGCTTGTTCACCAACCTCTGATTTCATGTGACATGGGGTGATCTGCTGTATCCTGGTTGCAGCACAAAATGACCTCTGGAATGTATTTGGGCAGCAGCGTAACCGGGTACTCCAGCGTCGGTTCACTAAACAGCGCCACGCGCACAACAGTCTTTTTCCAGTCGCCGGTGGCAATCATGTACACGGCACGTTTGGCGCTGAGCATTGTCTTGAAACCCAGTGTGACTGAACGGGGAGGGACGCGGTCATAACAGCCGCCGAAGGAACGGTGGCTCAGCGCCACGATTGTGTCCTCGTTAATCTCCACAATACGAGTTTTGGAATTGGCATATTCCTCTACCGTCAAACGGCTGGTATAACGCCGGGGCGCCTCGCAGAAAGCCACCAGACCCTTACAACCTATGCCTGCCCAGACCGTATCTACGCCGCCCATCTCCTGGCACAGATTATCTGCGTAATCCAAATCGTTGATGCGCGGCCAGATGCGCTGTTTTTCCGGCACATTCAGCTCAGGGTCGATGCGTCCGTAGAAACAGGCATTCATGGTGCCCTCCAGGCTCTCATAGGTATCAGCTACGGGGTAGGGACGGCCCTCCCAGTCCAGAAACTCGTCCATGTGGAAAATCCACAGGTTTTTCAGGCTGATACGCTCTTTGTTTACGCGGTCAATGAAAATATCGTATTCGTCGGTGGGGCCGGCCGGCAGCACCCACTTGGTGGGCTGACCGGCTGCATTGTGTGCAATCACCTCATCCGCCATCATGTTGCCTATCATGTGCATCATTTCAGCGCGGTCGGGCTTAATGATTAGCTTGGTTTTTAAATCAGGTTGTTTTTCCAGCTCCTGCCAGGGTATGGAACACCAGCGGAACAGCTCTTCACGGGTAATTTTGTAGTCCATATTTGGTTTCTCCTTTTTTACCACGAAATCATTAAGTACTGGGCGTGCGCCCGCGAGAAAATATTGCCCCCGCAGAGGGGGGCAATATTTTACTGATATCCATTATTCGTGCGGGGTTGTATCCGCATTATAACGCGGCTGCGGAACGCCGTTTTTCTTGGTAAAGTATACATAGAACGGAACAGCAGTGACAACTGCTACAACTGCAGCGATAACGCTCGGGCCCGGGGAGGCGACAAAGGAGGTCACCAGCAGGATGCCGGTCGGAACAACGGCCAGAAGAGCCATGACTGCACCGCCGGGCATTTTAAAGCCGGGCTTGTGGCCGGGCTGTTTATGAAGCTTAAACCAGGCAATGAATACCATGGCGTTGCGCAGCAGGTTGATAACAGTGAAGTAACCCAGCAGGTCATTAATCGAGCCGGCAAATACCAGCACAATGGCGAAGGCGCTCTGCCAAATCATGGAAACATAAGGAGTTTCCCACTTCGGATGAACCTTGCCCCAGGATTTCCACCACATACCGTCGCGGGCCATTTTATATTCAACACGGGCCTGGAACATGATCAGGCTGGACAGAGAACCGGTTACAACGATGATAGCCAGTATAGCAGCAATTGTGCCGGACGCACCACCGATGAACGAAATATTCTCAAACGCAGTAGCAATAGGAGCATCAGAAGCAGCCAGCTCCTCAATGGGAACCAAACCGGCAGCCGCAGTAGAAAGCAGCGTGTACAACAGTGTAACCAGCAACACGGTAGAAATCAGAGCGATAGGCATGTTGCGCTTCGGGTTTTTGATTTCGCCGCCCATGGTGCCGCAGGTCTGCATGCCATCATAAGACCAGGTCGTAGCCACAATGCCGGCCAGCAGGGCGCCGATGCCGCTTGCACTGCCCGCAACGGGGCCAGAGGAGAAATTGCCGCCATGCACAAAGAACAAGCCGCAGATAGCGAGAATCAGGAACGGCAGGATTTTTACCGCTGTGATAAAGCTCTGCCATTTTGCGCCCGCTTCCATTTTAATCATGTGCAGCAGCGTAAACAGGATAATAAGGCCTACTGCAACGATGCGGACTGTCAGTGTGGAGAAGCCTGTGAAATATGCCAGATAGTTGCCGACGGCGATTGCACTGATAGCGATGCCGGTGGGGTCGGTTGCCCAGAAGGTAAGCCAGCCGCTCAGGAAAGACAAGAACGGCCACTTGGCCTCGCGGAAATAGACGATGAACAGGCCATCCTCAGGATATGCGGTGATGTACTCGGTATACAGCAGGTTCTGCGGGATCATAATAAGACCGCCGATGAGGAAGGACAGAATTAGAAACAGCGGTGTGCCTGCATTGCCGGCTACTTCGCCAATAGAGGTGAAGATACCAGAGCCGACCGTTGTGCCGACGCCCAGCGCAATCGCAGTGGATAAACCGAGCTTGCGCTTCAGCTCAGGGGCTTCAGCAAGAGACCCCGCGGGGGGGGG
>DSTMC04003__coassemble_808_pt1 | contig 38327 bp, 32 predicted proteins | sample DSTMC04003__metabat2_low_PE_033 | metagenome-assembled genome bin DSTMC04003
TTGATTAGTCAGTTAGCTCTCTTTTAGTTTAAGCTTTCTTCTTCAATATGGAGTGTTTTTAAGCGTAAGACAACGGGTAATAATACGAAAGCAGAATATATTGGATTTTGTGCAAAACCAATGAAGAACATTTCGGCCTTCAGTTTTTCCTTACAGGGATTTTAAGTGTTTATTACGATCCAACAAGAAATGTGCGAGAGCGCCCGGGATTTACCGCATTTCCGTCGGGACGGGATGCGGATTTTGTTCTTGGGGAAATACCAATTAATGGGTTAAGGTGAAAGAGGGAGAAGAAAATGTCGATGTGGTTATGTCGCGCTGAAGGCAAAACAATAGCACACTGCAAAACACATTTGCTGTGTGTTTCCTGCGGTTTGTGAGTACAATTATCTGAATAAATTCTAAAAAGGCATTGCTGACTTATGAGAGCGGTAATGCCTTTTTGCTTTTTGCATTACTTGCCATAGAGGACGCACACAGCAGGCGCTGGGCGCAGGCGGGTGAGTTGCTTATAAAATTGCGCAGGCAATTAAAAAAGGCGGCATCAGGCCCCGGAAAGCCTCAGGCAGGGTTTTCCGGGGCTTTTGTATTAGCTTAAGTAAAGACACTCCCCCCGGCTGTGCTGGGGGAAGTAAAAGGCTTTCGCTGCCGGTTCCGGGCGAAGCGGGATGGCCTTCAACACCAAAAAGATGCAGCATGCAACGGGAAGAGCCTCGTTTACGGGGGCGGGGTAAGTGATGCAGGAGACAGAGCGTTCAGCGCCTCTTGAGAGGCTTGCCGGCAGTATGCCTTTTCAGGGCTTACGCAAGCCCCAGACTTTGCCGGGGGTTCTGACTAACGTAAGTATAAAGACACTCCCCCGGCTGTGCCGGGGAGCCTGACTTTTATTAGTGAAATATGATAAAAATGGATAGAAATTTTTATGATATATATGAATATGTTGTATGATTTGTCCTTTTGGTAGGGAAAAAACTCTTATTTTCAGGGGAGGGAGGGGGCGAGTATAATGAAGGCAGGCTCAGGGCGGGCCGCTTAGGGAGGCCTGCGCAGAGGTGTGCGGAGATAGGGAGTGAGGTCGTATGCTGAAGGGCGTGCGGATTTCGCGCGGGGTGGCGCTGGGCAGGCTGTATCTGTATGCACCCTTCGTGCCTCAGGTGGAGCAGGGACCCTGTATGCCGGGCGGTGAAGAGGCACAGCGCCAGGCTTACCGGCGGGCGAAGGAGGCCTCGGCCAAAGAGCTGCTTGGCCTGGCGGAGGCCTTACAGGCGCGCGGCAGCGCACAGAGCGGAATTTTTCAAGCGCATCTGGAGATTTTGGATGATGTGGTGATGGAGGAAGAGATTCTGGATGCCATCACACAGGAGAGAGCCACGGCCGGTGAAGCGGTGGACAGGGTGTACCGCGCCTATGCCAAAGCCGTGGCCCGTGCCAGAGAGCCTGTAATTCGCGAGCGTGCGCGCGATTTGGATGATGTACGCGGGCGAATACTGCGCAACCTGCAGGGTGTGCCGGAGAAAAACCTGGCCGGCCTGACGCAGCCGTGCATTGTGGCCGCCGAAGAGCTGCTGCCTTCGCAGATTGCCCAGATGAACCCGGCGGTCGTGCAGGGGCTGGCTGCCCAGAAGGGCAGCGCCACATGCCATGCTGCCATTGTAGCCCAAAGCCTGGGCCTGCCCGCGGTGTTCGGTATAGAAGGGCTGATGGAACAGGCGCAGGACGGCGTGCGGGCCGTGCTGGACGGTGAAGAGGGCACGCTTGTGCTGGCCCCGGACGATGAAACCTGGGCCCATTATGAACGGCAGGCCCTGCGTGCGCGCAGATTGGCAAAGCAGGCGGCAGCCTATATGGAACGGCCTGCGGTGACACTGGATGGCTGCCGCGTGGATATCTGCCTGAACCTTGGCGACGGCGTGCTGCCGCCGGAGCTGGCCCAGAGCGACGGGGTAGGGCTGCTGCGCACGGAATTTTTATTTATGCAGAAGGGGCATCTGCCTGCGGAAGAGGAACAGTTCACAGCCTACCGGCAGGTGCTGGAAGGCGCCGGGGGCAAGCCGGTGACGCTGCGCACACTGGATATCGGCGGCGACAAGCAGCTGCCCTATCTGCCCCTGCCGCGCGAGGAAAACCCTTTTCTGGGGGTGCGCGCGGTGAGGCTGTGCTTTGCCCGGCCCCAGATATTCCGCACTCAGCTGCGGGCGGCGCTGCGGGCATCCGTGTATGGCCAGCTCTGGCTGATGTTCCCCATGGTGGGCAGCCTGGACGACTGGCGCCGGGCGCGTGAAGCGTTTCTGGATGTGAAAGAAGAATTGACGGCCAGCGGCGTGCCGGTGGCCGGCAGCATACGCCTGGGTGTGATGATTGAAGTGCCGTCGGCAGCGCTGCTGGCGCGGCAGCTGGCCGCAGAGGTGGATTTTGCCAGCGTGGGCACCAACGACCTGTGCCAGTACCTGTTTGCGGCAGACCGCACCAACAGGGATGTGGCCCCCTATGCGCAGAAGTACGCCCCGGTGCTGCTGGAGCTGCTGGGGGGCATAGCCGCAGCTTTTGACGCAGCGGGCAAGCCCTTGTCCATTTGTGGGGAGCTGGGCGGCGACGCCCTTGCCACCGCTGCGCTGGTGGGGCTGGGATATAGAAAGCTGAGCATGCCGCCTGTGCATATGGGCTATGTCAAGCAGGTTATCTGTACCGGCCGCTGTGCGGATATGCAGAAGCTGGCGCGCAGCCTGCTGGAGAGGCAGACACAGAGCGAGGCGGAGGCGCTGCTGAACAGATACTACGAATTGGCTGTGCGATGACGTGCGGCCGGAAAACCGGAAGGGAGAAGGCGTATGTATACGAAATTGACGACTGTTTGCAACCCGACGGGGCTGCATGCCCGCCCGGCCACGGAGTTTGTGACTGAGGCGAAGAAATATAAAAGCAAAATCACCATCCAAAATACACAGGAGCCGGAGGAAGAGGCGGTGAACGCCAAATCTGTGGTTCTGCTGCTGAGCCTGGGCCTGGGCAGGGGCACCCCGGTAAAGCTGGCCGCTGAGGGCGAGGATGAGAAGGAGGCGGTGGAAGCACTGGCTGCGTTGATTGATTCCGGCTTTGGCGAATAGAAGAACAAGGGCCTGGGAAAAGGAGGATGGACATGGATTTTGTGGGTGAATACGCCGCCAATGTAGACGCGGTACTGAAGGCCATCTGGCAGGAGGAACGCCCGGCCATTGACGAAGCGGGCCGCATGCTGGCCCGCAGCCTTGAGGCCGGCGGCCTGCTGTATGTGTTTGGCTGCGGCCATTCTCACATGATTGAGGAAGAGCTGTTTTACCGCGCCGGAGGGCTGGGGGCCGTATGCCCCATGTTCGAGAGCAGCACCATGCTGCACGAGGGGGCGGCCAAAAGCAGCAGGATAGAGCGCATGAGCGGCTATGCCGAATTGGTGATAGCCCGGTATGATATTGGGCCGAAGGACATCTTTTTGGCGGTGTCAAGCAGCGGCATCAACCCGTTTATCATTGAAATGGCCCAGCTGGCGGGGGCCAAAGGCGCCAGGGTTGTGGGCATCTCGGCCTTTGGGTACCGGCAAAAGCCCTCGCGGCACAAGGATGGGCTGCACCTGCCGGATGTGTGTGACCTGTGCATCGACAACCATGTGCCGGTGGGCGATGCCAGCGTGGCTGTGTGCAAAGACGGTACCAGGGCGGGGCCGGTATCCAGCATCGCCTCGCTGGCCATTGCGGACGCCGTGGTGCTGGCAGCCTGTCAGGAGCTGCGGCTGCGCGGGATAGACCCCGAGGTGTTCCGCAGCGGGAACTGCGACGGAGGCGATGCGTACAACGGGCGGCTGCTTCGGCGCTTTGGCGCACGGGTGCGCAGCCTGTAAGGAGGGCGCTGTGAACGGAAAGACGGTTTTGATTTTGGAGCGCCTGCTGGACGGACGGCCGCATAAGCTGAGAGACCTGGCACAGCGCCTGGAAATATCGGTTCGGCTGGTGCGCTACGAGATGCAGGAGGTCGATGCCTTTTTGCGGCGCGAGGGCTTTCCCGCTTTGCAGTATGAGCGCCCTGCGGGGCTGCGCCTTATGCTGACGCAGGCACAGCATAAGGCGCTTTCGAAAAAGCTGGCCAGCCTGGATACCTATGATTACGCCATGACCTCGGCCGAACGCCGCTGTGTGATGACGCTGATGCTGATAGCCAGCGGCGGCGAGGCGCTGACCGGCCAGTATTTTGCCGATCAGCTGGGCGTGAGCAAAAGCAGCATTGACAAGGATATGGCGCTGCTGAAAACAGACCTGCTGGGCAGCGGTGTGCGCCTGGAGAGCAGAGTGGGCAAGGGCAGCACGCTGGAGGGGGAGGAGCAGGCCCTGCGCCACTGCGGCGTGCGGCTGCTGGAGCAGCACGTGGATTTTGCCGGCCTTTACAGCGGAGACGCGGAAGGCAGCGATATGGTGGGAAGCTGGGCATGCAGGCTGTTCTGCGGCGAAGAGCTGTCCGCTTTATTTGAATTGCTGAGAAGCATGGAGCAGGCCGAGCTGGGCAAGTGGCTGGGCTATGATTCCTTCCGCATGCTTACCTTCACCCTGGCGGTGACCTTGGTGCGCGTGAGGGCAGGCAAGGCCGTACAGGCTGTGCCCGCCAGCATGGCGCTGGTAAAGACGTCAGGGGAATATGTGCATGCAGTGCAGCTGGCAGGCGAGCTGGAAAAACGCTTTGAGGTGAGGCTGCCCGCGGGCGAGGTATATGCGCTGGCCATTTTGCTGGCCGGTGCAAAATACGTGACGCCAGAGCCGTACCTGAAAGAGGACTGGGCCGGAGTGCAGGTGCTGCTGGACCGTCTGGTGCGCGGCATGAGCGAGGAGATGGACATCGCCTTTACCGAGGATGAGGAGATTTATAATGCGCTGCAGGCGCATCTGGGGCCCACTGTATTCCGGCTGCGTCATGACATCCCTATCACGAACCCCAACCTGCAGGAGATACGGAAAAATTATGCCGTGTGTTTTGAGGCGCTGGAGCGTGTGCTGAAAAAGCTTGACAGCGAGCTGCTGGCAGGCATCACGGAGGATGACGTTGCCTATCTTGTGCTGCACTTCTGCGCGGCCATGGAACGCAGCAAGCGCATGATGCCTGTGAGCCGCGTGGCCATTGTATGCGTGCACGGCGCGGGCACGGCGAGCCTGCTGCGGGAGCTGGTGTGCTCTAAGTTCAAAAATATCCGCGTGGTGGCCACGGCCACTTACACAGACCTGCATGCGCTGGAGGAAATGGATGTAGACTTCGTTATCGCCAGCATTCTTCTGCCGGGCTGCAGGGTGCCGTGGGTGAAGGTGGAGACGATCCCCACAGCGGAAAATTGGGAGGCCATCAGCCGTATGACCTTAAAATACGGTGCAAAAGGCCGGGCACACAGCGATGCGGCAGAGCTTTTCAAGGACGTGATGAAGACCATTCAGGCCCACTGTGAGGTGCGGGATGTGGACGGCCTGATGGCCAGCCTGGCCGCCAGCTTTGAGGCCGCCGGCATACCGGTGCGCGCAGACCGTGTGCAGCCCGCCCTGGCCCAGCTGCTAAGCCCGCAGAAGCTGCTGTGCCGCCGGCGCGCGGCCGGCTGGGAGGACGCGGTGCGCCAGGCGTGCGCTGTGCTGGTACAGGCGGGCGACGTGACGGAGGAATTCACCATTTCGGCCATTCAAAGCGTGCGCAGCGCCGGGCCGTATATCGTCATTATGCCCGGTGTGGCGCTGGTGCACAGCGAGCTGGGCAAGGGCGTAAAGCGCCTTGCCATGAGCCTTGTCACCTTTGAAAGCGGCGTGTGCTTCCATCATCCCGCCAACGACCCTGTGAGGCTGGTGCTTTGCCTGGCCCCCACGGATAATTGGGCCCACCTGAGGGCGCTGCGCGGCTTGCTGAGCCTGCTGAACAAGGTGCCGGTGCGGGCGCTGTGCGCGGCCAGTACCCCGCAGGAGCTGTACGAATATATAAAAGAAAGCTGTGAATGAATATGCCTTTGTGTGATTATGTGACACCCGACACCACTGCTCTGGGCCGGCGGGCCGACGGCTGGGAGGACGCGGTGCGCCAGGCGGGCGCGCTGCTGGAGAAGGCGGGCGCCATCGCGCCTGCGTACACGCAGGCCATGGTGGACATGGTGAGGGAGATGGGCCCTTATATCGTCATTATGCCGGGTGTGGCGCTGGCCCATGCGCGGCCCGAGGGAAATGTGGCGCGCAACAGCATCGCTGTGGTCACCTGCCCTGCGGGGGTGAATTTCGGCAGCCGTTCCAACGACCCGGTGTATGCGGTGTTCGCGATTGCGGCCCGCACCGATGAAGAGCATCTGGTGCTGTTCCGGGCACTGGCAAAATTTATTTCTGAGGAGGCAAACGTAGAGCGCCTGAAGGGGGCTGCAACGTTTGAGGAGATTGGATTTTAGAAACTGAAAGGAGAAAAACGATGGATAACATGCTGGAAAGGCTGAAGGGCGGGCTGATTGTCTCCTGCTATGCAGGGGCGGATTTCAATGCGGAGATGGCCGTGCCGGAGACGATGGTGTGCGTGGCGAAGAGCTGTATTGCCGGCGGCGCCAAAGCAATACGCACCAACTGCGAGAACGTGGCCGCCGTTAAGGCGGCGGTGGACGTGCCGGTGATCGGCCTGAAAAAGATATACCGCAGCGGGGACATGATCAGCGGCGATTTCCGCATCACACCCACACTGAAAGAGGTGGAGGAGCTGATAAAGGCGGGCGCAGACGGCGTGGCCGTGGACGGAACGGTGCGCGAGAGATATGACGGCAAAACGCTGGAGCAGTTTATCGGCGCGGTGAAAAAGGAATTCGGCGCATTCGTCATTGCGGATATTTCCACCGTGGAGGAGGGCGTGGCGGCCTGGCGCTGCGGCGCTGATATGGTGGGCACTACCCTTTCGGGGTACACGCCCTATTCCAAAAACCCGCTGCCCTTCGGCACCCTGCCCAGCCCAGAGCCGGATTACGCGATTATCCGCGAGCTGCGCGCCGCAGGCGTGCCTTATATCGTGGCCGAAGGGCGCATTACAAATGGGGAAAAGATGCGCAGGGCGCTGGACGCCGGCGCGCACAGCGTGGTGATAGGCACTTCCATTACAGAGCCGCGCAAGATTGTGAAGACCATTCTGCTGGACGCCGGCCTGTGAGCAGGCCTTACATACAGGAAAGAAGGATGAGACAATGAAAGCATGGCAGCGCTATTTTCAAACAATGAATGAGGTGGTGGAGAAAGCCTACAACACCCAGGGCGAGAACATTATGAAAGCGGCCGCCCTGTTGACGGAGTGCACGAAAAACGACGGCATCATCCATATGTTCGGCTGCGGCCACTCCGGCCTGGTGACAGAGGATGTGTTCTGGCGCAGCGCCACACTGGCCAATGTGCATGCCATTTTCGAATCTGCCGTGTCGGGCATCAACGAAATTACAAAGACCAGCCGTCTGGAGAAGGTGGAGGGGCTGGGGCGGGTGATCGCCGAATATAACCGTCTGGCCCCGCCGGACGTGCTGGTGTGCTTTTCCAACTCCGGCAACAACGCCGCTACGGTGGATATGGCGCTGGCCGCGCACGAGATGGGCCTGCCGGTGATAGCTTTTACCAATGTGGAGTACGCCAGCCAGCTGACAACGCAGCATTCCAGCGGGAAAAAGCTGAAGGATATTGCCGATGTGGTAATTGACAACTGCTCTGTCATCGGCGATGCGGCCATTCAGCTGGACGGCCTGGAGGTGAAGGTGGGCGCCACCTCCACCATTCCGGTGGTATACCTGCTGGCGGGCCTGCTGGCGCAGACCTGTGAGAACCTGCTGGAGCAGGGCATCACGCCGGATGTCTATTACAACGGCCACCTGGCCTATGAGCGGGACGATGTGAAAGAGCACAACGACGCCCTGGTGGACAAATATTACCGGCGCATGAGAAACCTGTAACGAAAGAAAAAGGGGCGCACAGCGGCGCCCCGGAAAAGGAGATGCCAGAGCGATGAAAGACCTGAAGGTATTGACCGTTTGCGGCGCGGGCGTAGGGACCAGCACGCTGCTGCGCATGAATATCAACGATGCATTTAAAGCCTTTAACCTGCCCTTCAGTGTGAAGGTGGAGAATACCAGCTTGTCCAGGGCAAAGGGCGTGGCATGCGATTTGATGGTAACGTTCGAGAGCTTTGCCGGAGAAGCGCGCAAGTGCTGCCCGGACGTGATTGTCATTCAAAACCTGATGGACAAAAAAGAGCTGAAAGAAAAAATTGGGGAATATCTGACCGGTAAAAATCTCATTTAAGGGGGTAAAGGACCATGGAAGTTTTATCTGGAATTGTCAATTTTATTACTACCTACATATTCAACCAGCCGTTCATCCTGCTGAGCCTGGTGGCCATGCTGGGCCTGATTTTACAGAAAAAGCCCCTGCAGGATATCATTGTGGGCTCGCTTAAAACGGGCATCGGCTACCTGATTTTGTCGCAGGGCACCTCTCTGCTGGCTGGTATTGTGACGCCCATCGCAACCATCCTCAACAAGATATTCCACGTGGAGGCCAGCACCACTGGCATGGGCCAGGTGGCGTTTGAGGCGGACTGGGCGTCGTCCATTGCGCTTATCATGGTGGTGGGCTTTATCGTCAACCTGCTGCTGGCGCGCTTTACCAAATTCAAATATGTGTACCTGACCGCGCACCAGACGTACTTTATCGCCCTTGTCTATCTGGCGCTGACGGTGGAGGTGCTTGCAAGCCCGAGCAAAACGATGGTGGTCATCGTGGGCGGCCTTCTGCTGGGCGTGTACTGCACGCTGAGCCCGGCCCTTGTGCAGCCCTTCATGCGCAAGGTGACGGGCAGCAACGACCTGGCCTATGGCCACACCACCTCCTTTGGCGTTATCATGGGCGCATTGGTGGGCAAGCTGTTCAAAAAGCACGAAAATGAATCCTCCGAGAGCCTGAAAATTCCTGCAAAGCTTTCCTTCCTGAAGGATATTACAGTTTCTACCGCCATCATCATGACGCTGCTGTACCTGGTGGGCGTGACCGCCGCGGGCCCGGCCTGGGTGCAGGAGAACGTCAGCGGCGGCACGGCGGCATATATGTACGCCATCTCTCAGGGCGTGATGTTCGGTGTGGGCATCACCATCGTCCTGACGGGCGTCAGCATGATGATTGCGGAAATCACCGAGGCCTTCAAGGGCATCTCGGAGAAGGTGGTGCCCGATGCGGTGCCCGCGCTGGACTGCCCCGTAGTGTTCAACTTTGCCCCCACGGCCGTGATGCTGGGCTTTTTGAGCTGCCTTGGCACGGTGATTGTGTGCGTGGTGCTGTTCGGCGCGGTGGGCTTCTATGCGTTGACGCCGCCCGTGATCACCTGCTTTTTCGGCGGCGGCCCTGCGGGCGTGTTCGGCAACTCTACCGGCGGCTGGCGCGGCGCCGTGCTGGCCGGTGTGGTGGCTGGCCTGATGCTCAGCTTTGGCCAGGCGCTTACCGTCGGCTGCCTGCCCACCACCATTGCCGACTTTGCGCGCTGGTCCAACGACTTCGATTACTCTGTGTTCACATGGCCGTTCCAGCAGCTTCTGAAGCTGATTTTCTAAACCGGTTTTTCAGTATGGATGCGCCTGCCGCGCCCGAAACCGGCCGTTTCCAGCACCATACAGGGCCTGCCCATTCTTTTGGGCAGGCCCTGTGTGATTTGGTCTGCTTTAGCAAAATGAGAACCCGCGGCTGTGCTGGGGGGAGTAAAAGGGCTTTCGCTGCTGGCTTCGAGCGAAGCGGGATAACATTCAACACAAAAAAATGCAGCACGCAGCGGGAAGAACCCCCGCTTACGGAGGCGGGGCAGGTGATGCAAAAGACAGAGTATTCAGCGCCTCTTGAGAGGCTTGCCGGCAGTATGCCTTTTCAGGGCTTACGCAAGCCCCAGACTTTGCCGGGGGTTCTGACTAGCGTAAGTATAAAGACACTCCCCCGGCTGTGCCGGAGGCCTGACTGATTGCGGCCTGAAAGGCAGGGGGAACAAGATGAACATACGCCCCGCGGAAAAGGCGGATATGCCCGCCCCTGTGCGCGCTGTATGCCGAGGGCAGGCGCTTTATGGCCGCGCACGGCAACGCTGCACAGTGGCGCGGCGGCTACCCGCAGCGCGCTGTGCGGGAAGCGGATATGCGCGAAAGGCGGCTGTACCTGTGCGGGGAAAACGGCTCGCTTTGCGCGGCATTCGTATTTTACATGGGGCCAGAGCCCGCGTACGAGGCCCTGGACGGCGCATGGCTGCGCGCAGGGCCCTGCGGCGGAGTGGCGCACCGGCTTTGTTCGCCCGGGCGTATGAAGGGCGCGGCCACGGCGGCTGCGCTGCTTTCCTGCGGCGGGCCTGGCCGCGCCGCGGCGCGCCGCCGGGCCGGTTTTTATTGACATGCCGGGGCCCGTTTGGTATACTTTCTCCAGAAGGGGTAAAGCTAGCTTTAGCTTGAGCTTTGCCCCCCATGCTGCCGGCAGCGCGGCGCGTGGGCGCGCGGCAAGGGGGGGAAGGCTTTGCCGCGCGGCCTTTTGAAACACACAAAAAAGACACACGGAGGGCAGAAAAATGAAGGTTTTGATACTGAACGGCAGCCCCAGGGCAAGGGGCAACACCGCCCTTGCATTGGAAGAGATGGAAAGGATTTTCAAAGAGGAGCAAATTGAAACAGAAATTCTGCATATTGGGCACAAGGACATTCGCGGCTGCATCGCGTGCCGCCAGTGCGCGCAGAAAGGAAAATGCGTCTTTGACGACGTGGTAAACGAAACGGCGCCCAAGCTTGAGCAGGCCGATGGACTGGTGGTGGGCGCCCCCGTCTACTATGCCTCTGCCAACGCCACCCTGATTGCGTATTTGACCCGGCTGTTTTACAGCACCCATTTTGACAAGAGCATGAAGGTGGGCGCGGCTGTGGCCGTGGCAAGGCGGGGCGGTATCACCGCCGCTTATGATGAACTGAATAAGTTTTTCGGCATCTCCGGCATGCCCATTGCCTCGGGGCAATACTGGAACGGCGTGCACGGGGCGGCACCGGGCGAGGCGGCCGGGGACACAGAGGGCCTGCAGCAGATGCGAACCCTGGCCAGAAACATGGCGTTCCTGATGCGGGGCATCCAATTGGCAAAAGAACGCTACGGCCTTCCCCAAAAAGAGCCCCTCACCTATATGAACTTCATACGCGAAGGGCAGTGAGCAAAGGCTGGCGCGGGCTTTTGTGCGGCATGCGCACCGAAGGGCCGGAACCGGGCTTCCGAAAAAGTGCCGGATGAACACGTTTTACGAAAAGGAAGGTGCGGATATGTACACAATCGGCCAGGTGGCGCAGATGTTTGGGCTGCCGGTGTCCACCCTGCGCTATTACGACAAGGAGGGGCTGTTCCCTGAAATGCGGCGGGTGTCGGGCATCCGCCAGTTCAGCGAAAAGGAGATAGAGGCGCTGCGCGTGATAGAATGCCTGAAAAAATCGGGCCTGGAAATAAGGGACATCAAGCAGTTCATGCAGTGGTGCACGCAGGGCAGCGAGACCTATGCGCAGCGCAGGGAGCTGTTTGAAAAACAGCGCGGGCAGGTGGAAAGCGAGATACAGCGGCTGGGCCGTGTGCTTGACATGCTGAAGTTCAAATGCTGGTATTACGAGCAGGCCGTGCGGGACGGGGATGAAGCCCGGCTTTCCCGCCTGCGGCCGGAGGAAATGCCGGACGAGATTAGGCAGGCGTACCTGCGCTCGCACTGAGGCGCCCCGCTTTGCAGCACGGCGCGCAGGGCGGCCGGGGGCAGGGACGGCGCGGCGGCCCGGAGGACAGCCGGGGCAGCGCGCCGGAAGGCTGTAGCACGCCGCGCGGCGCGACGAAAAGCACATGGCCAAAAAACGCCGGGAACGGCGCGGCCCCGGCCCCGTGCAGCCGGGCGGGCCTGCCCTCCGGCCGCCCTGCGCCGCCGGAAAAGGGCGCCCGGCGCAGGGGCAAAGCGGGCGCATCATAAGGGCACGGCCATGCCGCGGGCGGCGGGCGCAAAGGCTGCCCCGGCGCGCAGGCTGCGCGGCATAGAGAAAAAACAGGAGGAAGAGACACAGCAATGGAATACCGGAAACTGCCGAAAGGCACAGAGAACATCAGCATCATCGGCCTTGGCAACAGCAGCCTGGGCGAGGCGGGCGAAAAAGAGGCGCAGGCCGCGGTGGAGCTGGCGCTGGAAAACGGCGTGAACTTTTTTGACATGGCCGCGGGCGACGCAAGGCCCTTTGCGGCATATGGCCGCGCGGCTGCGGGCTGCCGCGGCAAGGTGTATTACCAGGTGCACTTCGGGGCGGACTACCGCACCGGAAAATACGGCTGGACGCTGGAGCTGGAGGCGATTCGGCGCTCGGTGGCCTGGCAGCTGGAGGCGCTGAAAACAGACTATATCGACTTCGGCTTTTTACACTGCATAGACGAAGTGGCAGACCTGGAAACGGCCCGGGCGCACGGCACGCTGGAATATTTAAAAACGCTGAAGCGCCAGGGCGTTGTGCGGCACATTGGGCTTTCGTCCCACACGCCGCAGGTGGTGCACAAGGTGCTGGACATGGGGCTGATTGACATGCTGATGTTCAGCATCAACCCCGCCTACGATTACCGCCACGGCGAGTTTGCCATTGGCGAAGTGGACGAGCGGCAGGCGCTGTACCGCCGGTGCGAGGCCGAGGGCGTGGGCATTTCGGTGATGAAGGCGTTTTCGGGCGGGCAGCTGCTGCGCGCGGCCACCTCGCCGTTTGGGCAGGCGCTTAGCGAATACCAGTGCATGCAGTATGCGCTGGATAAACCCGGCGTGCTGACGGTGCTGCCCGGCGTGCGCAACCGGCAGGACGTGCGGCGCGTGCTGGGCTTTTTGACGGCGGGCCCCGAAGCGCGGGATTATTCTGTGCTGGGCACCTTTGCCCCGCAGGACGCCGCGGGCGTGTGCGTATACTGCAACCACTGCCAGCCGTGCCCGGCCGGGCTGGACATTGGCCTTGTCAACAAATATTACGACCTGGCCCGCGCCGGGGACGCCCTGGCGAAAAACCACTATGCCAACCTGGGCAAAACGGCCGCGGCGTGCGTGGGCTGCGGCCACTGCGACGCACGCTGCCCCTTCCATGTGAAGCAGGCGCAGCGCATGAAAGAAATTTGCGCCTATTTCGGCGCCTGAGGCAGCGCGCCCTGCCCCTTGCCCGGCGCGCAAAAATAAGCGCCCCCGCAGCGCAAAGCAAGCCGCAGGGGCGCAGGCACGCGCCGGCCCGGGCGTGCAAAAGCAAGAATGCACTGGCTTTGGGCGCGCTGGCGCAAGAAACCATTGCCCCTGAAGCAGTTTTGCGGCTGCCCATGGCAACAAAAGTTCCGCTGGCACTTTTGAGCAAACTGCCCGTTCGCGAAGCGATGGCGGCAATGCTGTTTGCCGCCAGGGGCCGGCCCGGCAATTTTGGGTGAACCGCAGCGTGAAAAAAGCCCGGTAATCCTGACGGATTACCGGGCTTTTTGAATGCGCCGGGCGGCAAAATTGTTTGCCCAAAACCGATGCTTTCTTGCGCAGGCGCGCCTTTTGCCGGGCGCTTTTTACACTGCGGTTCACGCAAAATGGGCGCAAAAGCGATGCGTTTTTGCGGCCCGCCCCTGGCCGCAGGGGCGTTTTGGGCGCGGCAGGCCGGCCGGAAACCCGCCGCGGGGGCATGTTATTCCCCCGTTTGCGGCTGTGCCAGGGCGCGGGCCATATCCATGAAATGGCCCAGTGCGGGCGAGAGGAATTTCGATTTGTGCACGGCCAGGCACACGGTGCTGTGCACGTCCAGCCCATGCACGCGGATGACGGCCAGCTGCCCGGCGTCCAGCGCGGCCGCGGCCACCTGGCGGGGCAGCACGGTGACGCCAAGGCCCAGGCCCACGGCGGCCAGAATGGCCTGCACCGAGGCGCACTGCCACGCGGGGCGGGGCGTGTAGCCCGCCTGGGCCACGGCCGCGCTGAACAGCTGAAACGCGCCCGAGCCGCGCTGGCGCAGCACCAGCGGCTGGGCCATGAACTGCGCCAGCGTGACGCTGCGCCCTGCCATGGGGTGGCTGGGCGCGCACAGGGCAACGTGCTGCTCGGTGAACAGGGGGGTGAGGGCAATGAAGCGCGAGCGCACCACGCCCGCCACAATGGCGGCGTCCAGCTCGTTTTCCAGCAGGCGCTTTTCCACCTCGTCGGTGGTGTCCACCGTCACCTCCAGGCGGATGTGCGGAAAGCGCGCGGCAAACCTGGCCGCCAGGGCGGGCATGCCGTACACGCCGAAGGTGACGCTGGCGCCCACGCGCAGCAGGCCGTGGGAATCCGGGTTTTGAAACGAGGCCTCCACCTCGTCGTACAGGCTGATGAGGTGCGTGGCATAGCCCAGCAGGGCGCGGCCTGCCTCGGTGATTTTCAGGCGCTGGCTGATGCGCTCGAACAGGCGGGTGCCGTAGTGCTGCTCCAGCTCGCGGATGGCCACGCTGACGGTGGGCTGCGACACATACAGTGCCTGCGCGGCCCTGGTGATGCTGCCGGTGTTGGCCACGGCAATGAAGATGCGGAAATGGCGGATGGTCACGGGCAGGCCTCCTTTCCTCCGGCACAGCGCGGCCGCGCGCCGGGGCAAGATGATAGCGAAAATACTAAGAACTATATAAAATTATAGTATTTTTATTATGACTGTGCAAGTGGTAAGATGAAGGCGGGCCCAAAGGGGCACACAGCATGCGGCGCAGCCCGGCGCACGGGCGGGCCGCAGAAGGGGGAGGAAACATTGCACACACAAAAGGGCCCCGGCCAGTCCGGGGCACAGCCCGCGCCGCAAGCCGGGCACAGCGCGGGCCGCGCGGCGGCCGCGCCGCGCTGTGACAGGGCCAAGCTGTGGCCGCTGTTTTTGGCCACGCTGTATATCAGCACGTTTACCTTTGGCGGCGGGTTTGTGATTGTCACCTTTATGAAGCGCAAATTTGTGGACAGCCTGAAATGGCTGAGCGAAGAGGAAATGCTGGATTTTGCCGCCCTGGCCCAGGCCTCGCCGGGGGCCATTGCGGTGAACGCGGCCATTCTGGTGGGCTGGCGCGTGTGCGGCTTTGCGGGCATGGCGGTGGCCGTGCTGGGCACCATTCTGCCGCCGATGGTGATTTTGTCGGTGATTTCGCTGTTTTATACGGCCTTTGCCGCCAACCGCTGGGTGGCGCTGGCGCTGAAGGGCATGCAGGCGGGCGTGGCCGCCGTGATACTGGACGTGGCCTGCGGCCTTGGCGCCAAGGTGGCGAAAGAGCGCAGCGCCCTTTCGCTGGCGCTGATGGCCGGGGCCTTTCTGGCAAACTTTGTGTTTGACGTAAACGTCATTTTCATCATTCTGGCCGCGGCCCTGGCGGGCGTGGGCAAGACACTGTGGCTGCGGCGGAAGGGGGCGGGCGCGCCATGACCTATGTGCAGCTGTTTTTCAGCTTTCTGCTGGTGGGGCTGTTCAGCGTGGGCGGCGGCTATGCGGCCATTCCCCTCATTCAGGCGCAGGTGGTGGAGGCCCACGGCTGGCTTAGCATGGCCGAGTTCACCAACCTTGTCACCATTGCCGAAATGACGCCCGGCCCCATTGCCGTGAACTCGGCCACCTTTGTGGGCATTCGCATTGCGGGCGTGCCGGGCGCCGTGGTGGCCACGCTGGGGTGCATTTTCCCGGCGCTTATTCTGGTGTCGGTGCTGGCATATCTGTACCGGCGCTACCAAAGCGCCCCCGCGCTGGACAGCGTGCTGAGCTGCCTGCGCCCGGCGGTGGTGGCGCTGATTGCGGCGGCGGGCCTTGCCATGCTGGGCACGGCCGTGCTGGGCGGCGCAGCCCCGGCGCCGGGCAACGTGCAGTGGGCCTCGGCGGCGCTGTTCTGCGCGGCCCTGGTGCTGCTGCGCTGGCGCAAGTGGAACCCCATTCTGGTGATGTGCCTGTGCGGCGCGGCCAGCCTTGCGCTGGGCGCCGCGGGCCTTGTGCCCGTGTAGCATCTGCAAACCGGGAAACGGCCGCCGGGGCCGGCCGGGCGCTTTCGGGCCCGGCCGGCAGCCATTGCCCTGCGGCCCTGGCGCCCCGTGCGGGCGCGGCGCTGGCGGCGGCCGCGCGTGGCTTTGCCCATGGCCGGGCCGCGGCGCAGCTTTTGCGCCGGTGGGCAGGGCATGGCCCGCAGCGCTGGCGCAAAGCGAAACGCCAGCGCTGCCCCTGTTCCCGCGTGCGAGGCACAAAACAGAAAAAGGCGCTCGCTTTCCCCTTTGGGAAAGCGAGCGCCTTTCTGCGTTTGTTCAGTGCGCCTGGCGCATGGCCTGAAGCTCTGCCGTGTGGTGCGCCACCACGGTTTCCAGCGTGCTTGTGCGGCTGCGCAGCTCGTCCACCTGCGCGGCTTTGTGCAAAAGCGTATCCAGCTTTGCGGCCACATCGCCATACTGCTCGGCCACCAGGCTGATTTTGTGGTCCTGCTGTTCCACCAATACGCGCGTGTGGCGCATCTCGGCCTCCAGCGCTTCCTGCCGCGCCTCCACCTTTTCCAGCCGCGCGCTCAGGGCGTCCTGCCCGGCGCGCAGTTCGTCCTGCCCGGCGCGCAGCTCATCCTGCCCGGCGCGCAGCTCATCCTGCCCGGCGCGCAGCTCGTCTTGCCTGGCGCGCAGCTCATCCTGCCCAGCGCGCAGTTCGTCTTGCCCGGCGCGCAGCTCGTCCTGCCCCGCGCGCAGCTCGTCCTGCCCGGCTTTCAGTTCGGCCAGCAGCTGCAAAATCATCTCTTCATTTTTCATTCGCCCACACCTCTTTTGTGCCGCATGGCCTGCCGGCCCTGTTGCTCTATTATACCCCGTTTTGCGCAAGGCGGCAAGGCGGCAGGGTAACCAAAATGCAGGCGCATTTTTTTGTGTTCTTTTGCCCAGTGTGCCTGCCGGGCAAGAAGATAATACAAAAAGTATAAAAAATACAAATTGTATATTACTCTTCCAGCGTGCAGGCCGCAAGGGGCTGGCCGCGGAAGGCGGCATAGCGCTGTGCCAACGCCTGCACCTGCGCGCACCCGGCCGAAGAAAGCGGGGCAAACAGCGTAAAGCGAAGCGCAAGGCCTTTGCCCTGCGCGCTTTGGCGCCACACGCCCGCAACGGCCCCGGCCTGCAGCAGCACGCCCGGGTTCGAAATGGTTTGCCACACGGCTTTGTGCCGGGCGGCGTCTGGCAGCAGCAGGGCCTTTTCGCGCGGGCCGTGCACGTCCAGGTAGGGGTCGTGCGGGCCCAGCAGCAACAGCTGCGGCTGTGCCGGCGCGGCGGCCAGCAGGCCGGGCATATCCTGCGCCAGCACATAGGCCGTGCGGCCCGCCAGGCTTACGGGCCGGGTTTCGGGCGCCACGGCGGCCCACATGCGCCGGGCCTGCGCCGGGCTTGCGCCCAGCCAGCTTTGAAACGCGGCGGGCGTGGTGGGGCCATAGCAGTGCACAAAGCGGCGCGCAAGGCGCAGCGCGGCGTCTGGCCGGGGCGGGGGCAGCGGCGCGCCCAGCCACGCTTCGGGCGAGGTGAACACGGGCAGCGCGCCCTGGCGGCGGCCAAACACCACCAGCCGCTCGAAGGCGCACGGGCGCAGAAGAAACGAGGCCACGGCCCCGCCCAGCGTCTGCACGTCCGGCCGGCCATAGGGCGAGGGGCTGTTCCACACGGGCTGCTTTTCCACGGGCAGCTGCGGCAGCACCAGGGCGGCCACGGCGGCGTCCAGCGCGGGCTTGCCCACAATGGCCTGGCGGCCCAGGCACTGCTGCGCCGCGCCCCGCACAAGCGGCCACAGCTGCTGCACCGTCATGGAAAGGCGGCCCAGCGCAAGGCCAATGCCGCGCGTATACACCCAGGGCTGCTCGCTGTGCGCGCCCTGCAGCGCGCACAGAAACACATCGCTGTCCCGCGTGGGAAACACGGCGGGCGCGCCGCGCAGGCTCCAGGCCTGAAGCAGGCTTTTTTCCTCATACAGCGCGCGGCGGATGCCGGCCGGCGAGGCGCCCTGCACGCGGGCGAACAGCGCCGTCTCGAAGGCGCCGGGGGGCGAATTCTGCAGCCCGCAGGCCGCGGCGGCCTCGCAGTAGGCGCCCGGCGGCAGCGGGGCGGCCAGGTGGTGCGCGCGCAGGCGGTGGCTGCGCGCCATTTCGGCTGTGACAACGGGTGGCTGCGCCATGGGGCGCCCTCCTTTCCAAAGGGCCGCGCAAAGGGCGGCGCGGGCTGCGCGGTGCGCCAACCCGGCCGCGTTTTTTGCACTGGCATGCCAAAGGGCGGCGTTTTGCCTTATCATACACCTTTTGCGCGCAAAAGCCAAGGCGGGGCGGCACGGCTGCCCGCCTCCGGCATGCCCGGTGGCCCCGCCGGGGTGAAACCTGTGTGAAAGCGTGCACCGCGGCGGGAAAATGTGGTAAACTATTGGGGGAACGCTGCGCGGCGCATCCGCCCCCGGGGGGCGCGCCGGGCGCGCCGGCCGCATCCGGCAAAGAGAGGGAAGGCATGAAATGAAACAGGCAGTTTTTGTAGATTACACCGGCACGCTGGTGAAAGAGGACGGGCCGGATTTACACGGCGTGGTGCGCGCCATCTGCGCGAACAGCGATGAAAAAGACCCGCGCCGCGCGCTGGCCTTTTGGTGGCAGCGGCTGAAACAGTACGAGACGGCCAGCTTTGGCCCCGCGTTTTTGACGCAGGACGAAATTGTGCAGCGCATTTTGGCCGATTGCGAACGCCAGCTGCACCTGCAGGCCGATAAGGCCGCCCTGCACGCGGGCATCCGGCGCTTTTGGGCAAGCGCGCCCCTGTTTGAAGACGCGCCCGCCTTTTTTGCGGCGTGCCCGGTGCCGGTGTGGGTGCTTACCAACAACAGCGAGGGCTGTGTGCGCGAAAACCTGGCCGCGCACGGCATTGTGCCCGCGGGCATTGTGACGGGGGACATGGCGCGCGCCTATAAGCCGCACCGCGCGTTTTTTGAAAAGGCCCTGGCGCTGAGCGGCTGCACGGCGGGCGGCGCCGTGCACATTGGCGATTCGGCGCGCTCGGACGTTGAAGGCGCCCGCGCGGCGGGCATAGAGGCCGTGCTGCTGTGCCGTGGCGGGCAGCCCGCGCCCTGCGGGGTGCGCGCGGCGCAAACTTTGCCCGAGGCGCTGGCCCTGGCCCTGGCGTAAGGGGCGGGCGGCCCAAAGCCCGGGCCCCGGCGGCGCAAAGGGCGGGCCTGCTGTGCCGCCCCACGGCCGGCCGCGCTCAAGGGGCGCCCATGGCGCCCGCCCCCGTTTGAGGTGCGCGCCGCGGCATGAAAAGCGTGCAAAAAAGAAAGCCCCCATGCAAAAGCCCCCGCGGCCGCACGGCCGCGGGGGCTGATTTTGTTTGCGGGCAAAGCGCGCGGCGCAGGTTTTTGGGCGCATTCGCTTGACGCATTGGGCCCAGAACAGGTAAAATAAGGAAAATGAACCCTGCGGCGCACGGGCACGCCAGGTTTTGCGGCGGCGTGCCCTGAAACGGGCAGGGGGCGCGGGGCGCGCCGCCGGGCCGGCCGGCGGGGAAGGCCCCGTGGGGCACGGCTGCCGGGGGCAGCCTTCAAAGGGGGATGCGGCATGCGGAAATGTGTGTGGGCGCCGTGCAAAGGGCGCGGCCTCAGCGGGCGGCTTTTGTGGGGGCTGGCCCTGGCGGCCGCGGCGGCCAAGATGGCGCTTTGCGCCCTTCAGCTGGCGCAGGCCACACCGGCGTTCAGCCCCATCGACGACACCCTGATGTTCGAGATGGCCCGCAGCATCCGCGAAGGGAACTGGCTGGGGGAATATGGCTACCTCACGCTGGGCAAGCACAGCTTTTTTGCCCTGTGGCTGGCCTTTTTAAACGTGCTGCATGTGAACTTCCTTGTGGGCGGCCAGCTTTTGTACGCCGCGGCCTGCCTGGTGCTGCTGACCGCCGTGAAGCCGCTTTTTTGCACCAACGCCGCGCGCGGGCTTGTGTTTCTGGCGGTGCTGTGGCTGCCCGCCAGCTGGGCGCAGTTCACGCTGCGCGTATATCGCGACAACATCTACCCCGCCCTGGTGCTGCTGGCGCTGGGGGGCCTTGTGGGGCGTTTTGCCGCTTTGCCCAGCCGGCCAAAAAGGCTGTGCCATACTATGTTGTTGCGGGCGCGGCGCTGGCCGCCGCGTGGCTGTGCCACGAGGACAACGCCCTGCTGCTGCCCTTTGTGGGGTGTGCGGCGGCGGTGTACCTTGTGTTTCTGTTCACTTCCAAAACGGCCGGGCAAAAGCGCGCCAAGCTGGCGCTGCTTTTGCTGCCGCTGGCGCTGTGGGCGGGCGGCATTACGGCGTGGAAGGCCATGAACTACCGTTACTACGGGCGGTTCATTGTCAGCGATTTTTCCCAGGGGGAATTTGCAGACGCCATGGGCGCCCTGACGCGCGTGGCCCCCGACGCGCAGCAGCGGTATATCCCCATTCCCTACCAGACGCGCCAGATGCTGTATGAGATATCGCCCACATTTGCGCTGCTGCAGCCGTATATAGAGACAACACACAACTATGAGCGGTATGGCCTTGCCCACCGCAGCGAGTTTATGGCCAACGGCATTCACTGGATGCTGCGCGAGGCCGCGGCCAACGCAGGCGTGTACGCCACGCCCGAGACGGCGCGCGCCTTCTGGCAGGCCGTGGCAGACGAGGTGAACGCGGCCTGCGACGCGGGCGAAGTGCCTGCAGGGCGAAAGCACAGCGGCGTGTTTTCGCCCGTGAAGGCTGAATACATTCTGCCCAGCCTGGAAAAGTTTGGCGACGAGGCCGCAGAGCTGCTGCTGTTCCGCCAGACATCGCCCCGGGCAAACCTCTCTGTCATCACCCCGGAGACGAACGCCGTGTGGGAGGAATTTTTGCACTGCCGCAGCTCCTGGATGGCGGAATACGGCAGCACCACAGACGCCTATTTCACCCCCACTCAAAACCTTGCCTATAAAATATTGGATGCGGCAACATGGTGCATGCGGGTGCTGGTGTGGCCCATGCTGGTGCTGGCTGTGCTGTGGCTGTGCCGCTATGTGCCGCGGTGTGTGCGCGGGGTGCGCCAGAAGGCGCCGCCCGCAGACATGGCCGGGTGCGTGCTGATGCTGGGGCTGTTTCTCACAGGGCTTTTGCGCCTGGCGGCGCTGGCGTACCTGTTTGCCGTGTCCATTAAGCTGGAGCCCGCCTCGCTGATGTACATGTCGCCCGCTGCTGCGCCCATGATGGCTTTTCTGGCCTTTGCCGCCGCGCGCTGGCTGGAAGGGGCGCTGCAGCCCGGAAAATGGGCTCGCGGCCGCGCGGCCCGGCGGCGCGCAAACGCCGCGGCATGAAAAACGTGCAAAAAAGAAAGCCCCCATGCAAAAGCCCCCGCGGCCACACGGCCGCGGGGGCTGGTTTTGTTTGCGGGCAAAGCGCGCGGCGCGCGGCGCAGGCGGCGGGGCGCAGGGCCGCAAAGGGCGCGCCTAGGGCCGCCTGCCCGGCCGCACAAAGGGCGGGCGCACGGCCGTTTCGGCCAGCGGGGCATAAAGCTGCGGGCGGCGGTAGGCGTTGCCGTGCACCTCGCTTTCGCGGTAGGCGCGCAGGCGCGCAAGGTTCAGCCGGGCAAGGTAAACGCCCTCTTCGCCGCCCGCGCGCAGAATGCACATATCCCGCTCGCCCGCGGCGTCCTCCTCGCCGGGCGCCTCAAAGCCGGGCGGCGCATAGGCCACGCCGTCAAACACGGTGGAGCAGCCGTTGCAATCGGGCACACCGGCGGGGTAGTTGCAGGTGGCCACGGCCAGCATGTTTTCAAACGCGCGGGCGCGCAGCTGGGCCAGGCGGTTGACGCCCATGGGGCAGGCGTTGGGCACCAGAATCAGCTCGGCCCCCTGCAGCATCAGCAGCCTTGCGCTTTCGGGAAATTCCCGGTCATAACAAATCATGGCGCCCACCTGCACGGGGCCGCAGGCGGTGTCCAGCGCGGCGGTGAAAAAACCGCTGCCGCGCGCAAGGGCCCTTTCCGCGCCAAAATCGCAGGTGTGCACCTTGGCATACAGCAGCCTTTGCGCGCCAAAGCGGTCAAACAGGGCCAGCGTGTTGCGCGCGCCGTGCGCGCACTGTTCCAGAAAGGTGACGGCAATGGCCATTTGAAGCTGCCCCGCCAGGGCGGCAAAGCTTTGCACAAACGGACCGCCCGCGGGCACGGCCTGCGCCAGCCACCGGGCCGCGGGGCGCGCGGTGATGGCGTAGCCGTTGCTCCACATTTCCGGAAACAGCGCAAGGTCTGCCCCAAGGGCCCTGGCTCTGCGGCAGGCGGCCGCGCCCTTGCGCAGGTTTTCCTGCAGGGTGCCGCAGGGGGCCAGCTGCAGCAGCGCAATGTTCAAAGTGTGTTTCATGCGTCCTCCTGTGCGCCCGGCGGGGCACTTTTTTTGCGCGCGGCCGGCGGCTAGAACGCTTTGGCGCGCAGCTCTATCACCTGGCCCACCACGCGCACGGGCAGGCTTTCACATTCCTCAAACGTGTAAAACATGGGCGGGTAGGCGGGGTTGTTCGCCACCAGCGAAATGCCGTTTTTGTGCTTCATCAGCTTTTTCACCGTGGCCTCGTCGCCGTTCACCAGCACCACCGCGGTGGCGCCGCTTTCCACATCCGGCGTTTGGCGGCAGATAACCACGTCTCCCTCCAGCATGCGCGGCTCCATGCTGTCGCCCTTTATTTTCAGGGCAAACAGTTCGCCCAGGTGCGCCAGCGAGGGGGGCACTTCCTCATAGTCCAGCACGTCCTCCACGGCCGTCAGGGGAATGCCCGCGCGCACATACCCCAGCACGGGCACGCGCAGCGCCCCGCTTTGCGCGGCCGCCTCGCCCAGCAGGGCCGCAAGCGGCACGCCCAGGCGGCGGGCAAACGCTTCCACCACCGTCACCTTGGGGGTGCGCTGGCCGTTTTCATAGCGGCTTACCACCTGTTTGGTGGTGCCCAGCTGGGCGGCAAGCTCTTCCTGCGAAAGGCCGCGCTCGGTGCGCAAAGCGCGCAGGTTTTGGCCAAAGGTGCGTTCCATTGCAATGTCTCCTTTCCAAATCGGGCGCCGCCCGCGGGCGGCAGCGGCGGCCAAAGCCGCGCGCGAAGGGGGGAAGCCCGCCGGTGCGGGGGGCGGGGTACCAGGCTGCACGCAGGGGGAAAGCGGCCGCGGGCGCGCAGGCCGGGCCGTGCACCGCAGATGGGGCACGGGCGTGTGCCCGGGCGCGGGCCATCAGAGGGCTTTGCGCCGGGGGCCGCGCCTTTTCTTTTGAAAAGCGCGGGCCTCCGCCCGGCCGGGAAACCCCGGCGGCATGGCCGCGCACAGGGCAGAAAAGCCTGCCTTTGGCGCGGGCTGCGCCAAAGGCGTGTGCGGGGGCACAAAGCCTGCCGGCGCGGCGCGCGGCTTTCAAAACCGCGCGCGGGGGGCATGGGAAAAGCCCATTGGGGCGCGGCCGCCCCTTTGGCTTCCATTGAAACACATTTCGTCACCAAATGCAACACAAAAATGAAAATTTTCAAAAATTAGTCACCAAATGGTTGACATAGAGGAAAATCATGGTAAACTGAAATTGTCACCAAGTGGGTGACGAAAGAGAGGATGTGAGAAACATGCAGCCAGGCAGCGGCAAGGGGCAGGCGCCCGGGGCGTGCAGGCCGCCGGGCCGGTGAGGCCTGTGCCTATGCGTATAGAATAACAGCTTTTCTGTCCGGTTTATGGGATTTTGACGCCCGCGGCGGCGCGCCGGTGTGCGTGCGGCGCTGCGCGGTTTTGTATGGGCGTGCCCGGGGCCGCCCGCCCCGCAAGGGGGCGGCTGTGAGGCCCTTGGGGCGGATACGCTTTTTTTCTTCCCTTTTAGTCACCGAATGGATGTTTTTCAAGAGACAGGAGGAAGCACATGACGCAAGGCATGGCAGGCAAACCCTTACTTCAGGGCAAGGGGGCGGGCGGCGCGGGGCGCATGGCACAGCAGCCTGGCCCGGCCGCAGGCGAAACGGGGGCGGCCCTGGCCGCAGGCCGGGAAAAGGGCCCCATGGCGGGAACAGAGGAAGCCCGGCAGGCCGTTTTTGCGGCAAACGAAATGCCGGGTGCAAACCCGGCAAGGGCCGGGGCTGCGAGCGCGGGCCCCGAAACGAGCGCAGCGAATTTCGGGCGCGAAGCAGCACACGCGCAGCGTGTGACCGGCCTGCCCGGTTTCGCCAAAGGCGAAATGCCGGGTGTAAACCCGGCAAGGGCCGGGGCTGCGAGCACGGGCCCCGAAACGAGCGCAGCGAATTTCGGGCGCGAAGCAGCACACGCGCAGCGTGTGACCGGCCTGCCCGGTTTCGCCAAAGGCGAAATGGGCGGCGTAAGCCGCACAAGGGCCGGGGCTGCGAGCGTGGGCCCCGAAACGAGCGCAGCGAATTTCGGGCGCGAAGCAGCACACGCGCAGCGTGTGACCGGCCTGCCCGGTTTCGCCAAAGGCGAAATGGGCGGCGTAAGCCGCACAAGGGCCGGGGCTGCGAGCGTGGGCCCCGAAACGAGCGCAGCGAATTTCGGGCGCGAAGCAGCACACGCGCAGCGTGTGACCGGCCTGCCCGGTTTCGCCAAAGGCGAAATGGGCGGCGTAAGCCGCACAAGGGCCGGGGCTGCGAGCACGGGCCCCAAAATGAGCGCAGCGAATTTCGGGCGCGAAGAGGATGCCAGACAGGCGGCCCGGCGCACGGCGCGCGCGGCCATGCGCATTTGGGCGGCGCGCACGCGGCGCATGCGCGAGGGATGGCCCGGGCAGGAGGCCGTGCTGTGCCCGGAATGCGGCCGCGCGCTGGCGGGCGGAAGCCTCCTGTATGTTCGCCGCGGCACGGGCGCATGCCTGGGCTGCGCGCGGGATGTGGACAGGCACACCCCCTTTTTGCCCGTGTGCCCGGTGTGCATGGGCGCGCTGGGCGCGGGCGGGCCCGGCGAGGTGCCGCTGTACACGGCGCACGGGTGCGATTTTGTGCTGGGCTGTGGGCACTGTGTGGCCGTGCGCGAGGCCGGCTGGCCGGGGCAGCTGGAAGAGGAGGCGGGCGGATGCTGAACGAGGGATTTATATTGCTGCACCGCAGCATGCTGCGCTGGGAATGGTATGGCGACGGCAACACCGCGCGGCTGTTCATCCATTTGCTGCTGACGGTGAACTACCGCCCCCAGCACTGGCGCGGCCTGAAGATACGGCGCGGCCAGCGCGTGGCCAGCGTGGCAAAGCTGGCCGAAGAGCTGAACATGACGCCCAAGTGCGTGCGCCTGGCGCTGCAGCGCCTGGCCGAAAGCGGCGAAATTGCGTGCGAGCCGCACACGCGCTACACCGTGTACACCGTGTGCAACTACGGGCTTTACCAGGGCTGGTGGGGCAAGGTGGAAGGGGGCCCGCAAACGGCGGCGCCAGGCCATTTTCCGGCCATGCCGCAGGGCGCGCAGGGCAAACTGAGGGCAAACAAAGGGCAACAATGGAACAAAGAACAACAACCCTTCTGCCCGCCGCCGCAAAGCGCGGCGGGGTATGACGGCCTAAGCCTGGAACAGCTTTTCTGCGCCCAGGCCCCGCCCGGCGCCCAGGCAGCGGGGCACCGGGCAAGGCGGCGCTGGCGGCCCAAAGCGCCGGGCCAGCGCCCGCCGCAGGCGGAACACGAGGCCGCCCGGTGCGGGCAGGCGTGTGACGGCACAGCCGCCCCGCAGGCGGAACGCAGGGCCGCACAGCCGGCCCCGGCGCAGGCCGGGGCAAGCGGCCCGCCGCGAGAACATGCAGCCGCCCCGCCATGGCCCAAAGAACCCCCCGCCCGGGCAAAACCGGCGGCCGGGCAGAATGGCACAGCCGCCCCGCAGGCGGAACACGGGGCCGCACCCCGCCCGGCTGGCGGCGCGGCCGGGCAGCAGGCCGCCCGGCGGCCGGAAACACAGACGGAGGGAACGGCATGAGCGCACCGCACAACATGGCAGAGATGGCGGCCATTGGCCTGATGCTGCTGTACCCCCAGCAGGCGGGCGAGGCGCTGGGCCTGCTGCAGGCCGGGATGTTTGAGGCGCAGCCGCTGGCGGATATTTTTCGCTGCATCCAGCGCATGCATGCCGAAGGGCGCGCGTGGGACGGCGCGGCCGTGGCCGGGGCGCTGGGGCCGCAGTATAACGAGCTGGTGATGCAGTGCGCCGAGTGCACGGGCAGCGCGCAGCAGCTGGGCAGCTATGTGGCCATTGTGCGCCGGGCCTGGCGCGAGCGCACGCTGAAGGCCGCCGCGCTGGGCCTTGCCACAGGCGGGCAGGACGCCGACGGCATCACCGAGGCCATGCGCGCTTTGGTGCGCCGGCAGGACGAGCTTTTGGGCGAGGCGGGCCACGGCGCCGCAGCCAGCTTTGCCCAGTGTGCCGCGGCGGCGCTGGCGGGGCAGGGCGGCGCCGGGCAGGCCATGCAGGTGCCGGGCTGGCACGCCTTCAACCGCGCCACGGGCGGCCTTGCAAAAAAGGGCGTGTATGTAATTGCCGCGCGGCCCGGGCGGGGCAAAACAGATTTTGCCCTGCAAATGGCCGTGATGCTGGCGGCCAGGTGGAGCGTGTGCTATTTCAGCATGGAGATGACGGGCACGCAGCTTGCGCGCCGCGCGCTTTCGCGGGTGTGCAGCATCCCGGCGGACGCCCTGCGCGACGGCACGCTTTCGCCCGCCCAGGCCGGGGCCGCGCAGCAGGTGGCGGCGCGCTTTGACGAGCTGCGCCTCACTGTGGACGATGCCGCCGCCGTGGACATGCAGCGGCTGGAACAGGCCGCCGCCCGCCACAGGCCGGACGTGATATTTTTAGACCACATTGGCCTGATGAAAACGCGCGCGCGGCCCAAGCGCAGCGAAGAGCTGGCCGGGCTGACGCGGGCGCTGAAAGAGTTTGCCATGCGCCGCAGCGTGGCGGTGGTGGAGCTGGTGCAGGCCGCGCGCGAAAGCGAGGGGCGGCGCATGGGCCTGCGGGACATGTTCGGCAGCGCCACCATCGAGCAGGACGCCGACGGCGTGCTGGCGCTGGAGCCGCAGGGCGAGGGCGCCGTTTCGGGCCAGGGCCGCCGGGACGTGCGGGTAAGCGTGCTGAAATGGCGCGAGGGCGTTGTGTGCGAGCTGCACTTTGCCTGGCAGCCGCAGTTTCACCGCTTTTGGCCCGTGGGGGGCTAAGGGGCGCTGCCCTGCGGCCCGCGCCCACCGGCAGGGCGCTTTGCCCGGCGGGCCCTGGCCCGCATGCCCCGCGCGCAGGGCGGGCGCGGGCACATTTTCCGGCCGGGCCGTTTGCCAAACAGCGGCCCGCCGTTTGAAACAGGAGGAGACGCAAATGATGGAGATGTTTGTTACCCTGCAGGTGCCGTACACGGCGCCGCTGGCCGCCGCCCTGGGGGCCAGCGCCGCGCCGCAGGGCGCGCCCGGCGTTTTGCACCCCGCGCACAAAGAGGCAGGCGCCGCGCAAAAAGGCGCGCCTGCCCGAACACAAGCGGGCGCAGGCGGCACCGGGGCGTGCGGCGCAAAGGCCCGCCCCCCTGCCGGGCCAGAGGCCGCGCCCGGCCGGGCGCCATTGCAGCCGGCGCACGGCACGCGCCGCATGCCCCTGCAGGAAAAGCTGGACGCCGTGGACGAATACCGGACGGGCGACAGCCTGTACACCGTGGCGGCGCGCCACGGCATTGCGCTGGCCGCGGCGCGCAGGCTGGTGGCCAGCCGCACGCTTTTGCGCGAGAACGAGCGCCGCCGCCGCAGGCTGATTGCGCTTGTGTGCAGCGCGCGCCCGCCCGTGCGGCCCGTGTGCCGCGGCTGTGTGTGGGGCTGCCGCGCCACGGGGCTGTGCACGCAGCCCCGGTGCCTGAACGCGCAGGGGCCGCAGGGGCAGCCCGTCCCCGGGCGCTAGGCGGCGGGGCGCACGGGAAAGGGCGCCTGCCGCGCCCGGCATTTTCCGGCAGGGCAAAGGCCGCCTTCCGCCGGGAAGCGGCCCCGCCGCGGCGCGCCGGGGCCCGGGCGGAACACAAGCGCGGCCGCAACACAAAAAAGGAGGCAAAGCCATGACAAAACGGGAATTCCGGCGGCTGTGGGCCGTGCCGGCAGACATTGACGCGCGCGTGCGGCGCATGCACCGCCTGGAAGAGAGCCTTTTGCGCGCGCCGCAGGTGGTGACAGACACGGTGCAGGCCTCGGGCCGCAGCGCGCCGTATGCGCTGGGCACGGTGACGGTGCGCGGCGTGTGCGCGGCGGACGGCCCGGCGGCGCGGGCCCGAAAGCGCGCCGAGGTGCGCCGCATGGCCCGCGCGCTGGAACAGAAAAACGCCCAGTACGAGCAGGACTACGCCGACGCCCTGCAGGCCATTGAGGGCATTGAGGACGCGGCGCTGCGCTGTGCCGTGCAGCTTGCCTGCCTGGAGGGCATGCCCTGGGAGGCTGTGGCCGACGAGCTGGGCGCCACGGGCGAGGCCTGGCGCAAACGGGTGGAGCGCTGGCTGGCCGCGTGGGAGGCGGCCCACGCAAATACTGCGCAGGGGCAAAGCCCCGAAGCGGGCGCGTGAAAGCGCGGCATGCGCCATGGAAATCAAACTGGGCAAACGGGCCCCGGCTTTTGAACAGCCGGGGCTTTTTGCACCTTTGCGCTTTGTGCCAATAGCCGGCTTTTTTCGTTACGCCTTTTGCCCAGGGGCTTTTCTGCACCCATGGGTGCGCTGGCACAGGAAAACGGCGCCTGATGCCGCAAGAATGTTGGCGCAGAACCCTTTTCAAAACGGCTTTCTGAGCCGGGAAGGCTTTGAGGGGGCTTTTCTGTTTTTTATGCAAATTGGGGGGCATAGCGGCAACCGCCTGAAACAGGGCCATTTTGATGTATGTGCAGGGCGCGCCGCAGAAAGCGCCCCTTGCGGCCGGCAAGGCGGGTTCAGGCAGCCCCCGCGCAAGGGCGGCCTGCTTCGGAGGCCGCTTTTTCTGCCATTGTGCCTTTGGCACACGGGCCCTTGTGCCGTGGCTTTTGGCAAAGCAAAGGGGGAAAACGATACGGGTTTGCGGCCATACGCGGCACATTTGGCGGGGCACAGGCGGAAAGCTGACAGTTCAACGCAAAAAGAGTTGGAAATTTTGTGAAAAATGTGGTACTATCGAAACAGAAAACGCCGCGCGGGCAGTTTGCGCGGCGAAAGGGGCCCCTTTCGGCTTTTCGGCGCGTGCGCTGAAACCGGTGTTTGCCGTGCGCCGTGCGGGGGGCGGCAGGATAAGGAGAGAACGACATGAAACCATGGAGGAAGTTTGTGTGCGTGCTGCTGGCTGCGGCGCTGGCGGCGTGCGCGGTGCCGGCATGGGCCGCGCCCGCCGCGTGGGACGGCCAGGCGGCGGACACCGCGTGGTATGACGCGGCGAAGGCGGAATATGTGCTTTCCACCCCGGCGCAGCTGGCGGGGCTGGCGGCGCTTGTGAACAGCGGCACAGATTTTGCGAACAAAACTGTGGCGCTGGGCGCGGATATGGACCTTGGCGGCCATGAATGGACGCCCATCGGCATGGGCACGCGCGGCACGCCCGGCGCGAACGACCACTATTTCACCGGCACGTTCGACGGGCAGGGCCACAGCATTTTGAACCTTTCCGTCAGCATGGATCTGGACCAGCATGGCGCGGGGCTGTTCGGCGCGGTGCAAAACGCCGTGATCAGAAACGTGAACATCGCCTCCGGCAATGTGGCAAACGCGCCGGACGCGGCCGCGGGCATCGTGGCCATTGTGACGGGCGACGCGAACAGCACCACCAGCATTGAAAACTGCACCAATGCGGCCGGCGTAAGCGGCGCGGCGGCGGGCGGCATTGTGGGCCGCGCGTACGGCCAGGGCGCCATTTATGTGATAGGCTGCGAAAACACGGGCACCATCACCACCACCGAAAAGGCGGGCGGCATTGTGGGCATCAACAACAATGCCGGCACGGTGCTGAACGTTTCGCGCTGTGTGAACCGCGGCGCCGTCACGGGCGGCAACGCGGGCGCGGCGGGCATTTTGGGCTACGGCAACAAGGGCGCCGTGCTGGAAAACTGTGAAAACACCGGCGCCATTGGCGACGCCAGCACCAAATATGCCGGCGGCATCGTGGGCTATGCCTCGCAGGGCGTGTCGGTTCTGACGGGGTGCGAAAACACCGGCGCCGTTACGGGCACCGCCAACGCGGGCGGCATCGTGGGCATCTGCACGGATGAATGGAGCCTGAACGGCTGCCGGAACGCCGGCGACGTGCAGGCGTCTGCCGGCGCGGCGGGCGGCATTGCGGGCGGCATGCAGGGCGGCCTTTTGAACGCGTGCGCCAACACGGGCGCGGTTTCGGCGCCCGCGGGCGCGGCAGGCGGCGTGGCGGGGGCCGTGGGCACCACCGTGGTGAACGCGTGCACGGGCGGCACGGCGCAGGTGACGGGCAGCATGCCGGGCCGGCTGCTGGGCACCGTGGCGAACGGGCCGGCGGTCTGGGCGGTGCTGAACCTGACGGCAAGCAGCCAGGACGCGCATGAAAACGGCCTGAAAGACGTGCACACGCTTTCGCCCAACACATCCTGGGGCGAGCTGGTGGTAACAGGCGGCACGCTGAACGGGCTGCCCGCGGTGGGCGCCAGCGGGCAAGGCGTGCTGCACATCACAGATTCCGCCGCGTGCAGCGAGGCTGTGGACGGCGCGGCAAAAGGCCTGTTCACGGCTGCAAAGGGCGGCGCCTGGCAGACAGTGACAAACGACCATGTGGGCAGCTTTGACATGATGCCAGACGCCGAGGCCGTTGCGGGCGGCACAAAATACGCCACGCTGGCCGCGGCGCAAAACAGCGGGGCCGTGGCCGTGGCCGTGCTGAAAGCAACGGGCGACATTGCGGCAACGGGCACCGCCACGCTGGTGAACGCCACGGGCGCAGCCATCACCGTGAACGGGGCCGCCGTGGCGCCCGGCGCGCAGGCCACCGGCACGCACAACCTGACGGCGGTGGAGGCAAGCCCCGCCACCTGCACGGCAAACGGCAACATTGCATATTGGAAGTGCGAGGCCTGCGGCAAATACTTTGCCGACAGCGGGGCCCGGCAGGAGATCGGCTATGCCGGCACGGTGGTGCTGGCAACGGGCCACACGTACCAGAACGGTGTGTGCACCGTGTGCGGCGCGGCGCAGCCCGGCTACACGGCGCCGCAAACGCCGCAGCAGCCCGCCGCCACCGGCACGCAGGCAAAGCAGAACCCCAAAACGGGCGTGTGAGGCGCGGCATGCCGCGCGCCGATGGGCGCAACCGAATAAATAAAAAGCCCCGGCCTTAGCCGGGGTGGCGTAAGAAAACGGCGGTTCTGCCGCAGGGTTTTGATGCATAAAAGTTCACAGGGGCGGGGCAAGCCACCAAGGCTTGCCCCGCCCCTGTTCTCGCTTTCTTCATCCAAAATCCCGGGGCACAGGCTGCGGGCGCGTCAAGGATGCGCACGCTCTGCTTCGCAGGCCGCCCAGCCTGGCCAAGACCTCACCGGGGCCCTGGCCGCTTCGCTGGGCAGAACTGCTCCGCGCCGGGAGACAAGCGATTTTGATGGCAGTAAAAGCGCCGCAGGCACCCTTTGTGGTTGTCAAGGCGCTTTGGCGCCGCAATGCCGCAAAAACGCCCGTTTTCCGGCACTGTTTTCTTGCGTCATCCCGGCTTTTGGAACCGGGGCCCTTTTGCGCCCTTGCGCTTTGCGCCGGGGGCGTTTTGCCCTTGCGATGCCTGCGTGGGGCAGGGCAGTTTTTGACGCCGCGGCACAAGGCGCTGTTTTCTTTACGCCACCCCGGCAAAAGACGGGCGTTTTGTGTGCAAACAGCGGCGCGCCAATGGCGCGGCAGGGCTAGGCGCGAACGAAACACACCGCGAAAACCACTGTTCGCGTTCGCGAAAAAATGCGCACGATGCGGAAATGAAGAAAAACAATGATAATTCGCCGTTTTTTTCGCTTTGCGCGGCGCGCCGGGCAAAATGGGCGCGCGGCATATGCCCGTTTTGCACCCCAAAACGGGCAGTAGAAAAAGGCGGCAGCGTTGTGATACAATAGAAATAACATCATTACGCCCGCGGTGCGTTGCGCGGCGGGCACACCGCAGAAAAAGCCCCTTGTGCCTTCTTGGGCCAAAGCCGAAGAAGGGTGCTTGCTGCATGGGCCTGCGGAGAAGGAGGCGTGTGGCGTATGAGAACGGTATGGAGCAAAAAGGCGGTGTGCGCAACGCTTGTGGCATTTGCGGCGCTGGTGTGGATGCCGGCGGCGTTTGCAGACAGCGCGCAGTATCTGGGCGAAGACGGCCAGATGTACACGCAGGAAAACGCGGCCCCGGTGCAGCAAGGCGACACCATATGGGGCACGGCGGGCGGTGAGACATGGTATGTGGCAAATGGCACGGTTACCATTGAAAACCGTGTGAAGGTGACAGGCGATGTGCACCTGATTTTGGCAAACAGCGCAGCCCTCACCGTGAACGGCGGCATTGAAGTGGGCGAAGGCAACAGCTTCACCGTGTATGCGCAAAGCACAGAGGAAAGCGAAATGGGCAGCCTTACGGCCACGGCCAGGAAAAAAGGCGACGGCGCGGGCATCGGCGGGAATAACGCGCCCCTGGGAGAAGATTCCAGGTATACCGGCGCCGGCGGCACCGCGGGAAGCATCACCATCCATGGCGGCAAAGTGACTGCCACGGGCGCTGAGGGCAGCGCGGGCATTGGCGGCGGCGCGGGCGGCGAAGCCGCCCAGACGGGCGGAACCATAAAAATTACCGGCGGCGTGGTAAATGCCACCGGCGGCGCTTCTGCCGGCTACAGTACTTATTCCGGCGCGGGCATTGGCGGCGGAGAGCTTGGCACGGGCGGCGAAGTGACGATCACGGGCGGCAAAGTGACAGCCACGGGTGGCAACAACGTCTATGGCAGCGCGGGCATTGGCGGCGGCTCCAGTGGCGCCGGCGGCAGCATAAAGATTTCGGGCGGCGTGGTGAATGCCACGGGCAGTATGACTAGCACCGGCCCCGGTGCGGGCATTGGCGGCGGATACAATGGCGCGGGTGGCAGTGTGATGATCACGGGCGGCAAGGTGACTGCCACGGGCGGTAAGAACAGCGCGGGCATTGGCACCGGCGATTCCGGCACCGGCGGCAGCTTTTCTGTTTCCGGCGCCGGCACCGTGGTGTGGGCCACTTCCATTAGCGACCAGACCGGTAAAGCAAACGGCACGTGGCAGGGCATGGTGTATGAGGGCAGCAAGGGCTGTGTGTACGGCAACGTGCAGCTTGACTGGAACTTTACAAACCCGGCAAACAACATACTGAGCGTGCCGGCAGGCGGAACGCTGGTTATTCCCGCAGGCGTCACGTTTACAAACCAGGGCACGATGAGCATTATGGGTGCGCTGAACAATGCAGGTGCGCTGGAAAACACGGGCATTGTATATCAGGCCGGCACATACACCGGTGCTGCAGCCACGGGTGGCGGCGTCTGGGTGGAGTTGAAAGAGGCCCGGTATCTGGACAGGGAGGGAACCGCGAAAACTCACATGGCCCTGCCCGCACTGGCAAATGGCTTTGACTGGGGTATGGAAACCGAAGAGATGTGGTACGTGGCCGAGGGCGATGTTACCGTGCATGGCCGCATCACGGTAACGGGCAATGTACATCTGATTCTGGCAAACGGCGCAACCTTCACCGTAAACGGCGGCATCGAAGTGGGCGAAGGCAACAGCTTCACCGTGTATGCACAAAGCACAGAGGAAAGCGAGATGGGCAGCCTTGAGGCGAAGGCTGCAACAGATTCCGATGAAGCGGGCATTGGCGGCGGACAGTTTGGCACGGGCGGCGAGATGACGATCATAGGCGGCAAGGTGACAGCCACGGGCGCTGAATACAGCGCAGGTATCGGCGGCGGCCTGTTGGGCAGCGGCGGTAAAGTGACGGTGTATGGCGGCGTGGTGAATGCCACGGGCGGTAATTATGCCGCGGGCATTGGCGCCGGCGGCAGCGATAGAAGGCCGGGAGAATACGCCCTTGGGAACGGCGGCGTGGTGACAGTGTATGGCGGTAAGGTGACAGCCGTGGGCGGCAACCGTGCCGCGGGCATTGGCGGCGGCAGCGCCGATACAGGAATAGGCGGCACAGGCACTGTGACGGTGTATGGCGGCGTGGTGAATGCCACGGGCGGCAGCACAGGGAGAGACATGTCCGGCGCGGGCATTGGCGGCGGCACAGGCACGGTGGCTGTGTATGGCGGCACCGTGACAGCCACCGGCGGCACAGCCGCCGAATCGGCCTACTATGGCGGCGCAGGCATCGGCACCGGCGGCCTTCAGGAAAGCGACATCATCGAACTCACGGTTACACTGGCCGGCGGGCAGGTGACAGCCACAGGCGGCGCAGGCACAGTTGCGTGTGGCGCAGGCATCGGCATCGGTGGGGGAAACTACGGAGACGTTCGCTTTACGTTGACAATTTCCGATGGCGTGGTGGTGGCCACGGGCGGCGCAGGCGCAGAGGAAGGTGGCGCAGGCACAGAGAAAGGCGGCGCGGGCATTGGCACAGGCGGAGAGAATAGAGCAGGCAGCGTCAACTTCACGGCCACACTTTCCGGCGGGCAGGTGACAGCCACAGGCGGCGCAGGCACAGAGAAAGGCGGCGCGGGCATTGGCGCCGGCGGAACAAGCACCCAATGCGACATCAGCGTTGCGGCCGCACTTTCCGGCGGGCAGGTGACAGCCCAGGGGGGCAGTGGCACCAGCACCGGCGCGGGCGTAGACAGCAGCCTTATCATTTCGCCCGCAGCGGGCTGGAACATTGAGGCAAAGGCGGGCGAAAACGAAGCGGCGGCCAAGGCGCTTTCCGGCAGCCCGTTTGCACCCGGCACCCAGACAGACGTGACGGCACAGGTGCAGGACAAGGCATATTTTGCCACCAAGGCCCAAAAATTGCCGGACAAAGAAAAACCCGCGCAGAACACGGGCGGCACGCAAAAGCAAAACCCCAAAACCGGTGTGTGAGAACATGGCATGCCATGCACCGATGAGCGGCAACCCAATAAATAAAAAGCCCCGGCTTTAGGCGCGGCGGCGTAAGAAAACGATGGTTCTGCCGCAGGGGTTTGGTGCATCAAACGTTTATAGGGGCGGGGCAAGCCACCAGGGCTTGCCCCGCCCCTGTTTTTGCTTTCTTCATCCAAAATCCCGGGGCACAGGCTGGGCCCCGGTGGGGTCTTGGCCGCTTCGAGGGACAGAACTGCTCGGCACCAAAAGACGGGCGATTTTGATGGCAATGCAAGGAAAAGCGCCGCAGGCACCTTTGTGGTTGTCAAGGCGCTTTGACGACGCAGCCGCGCAAAAGCGGCCTTTTTAAGGCCTTGTTTTCTTGCGCTACCGTGCCTTTTGGAAGCCGGGGCTTTTTTGTACCCTTGCGCTTTGTGCCCGGGCCAATTTTGACGCCCCTGCGGGAAGGGGCATGCGTTTTCTGCCCTCCCGCGGCACAAGGCACGGTTTTCTTTGCGCCGCCGCGCCCCATTTTGCTAACTTTGCGTGCAACCGGGCGGGGCATGGGCACGGCACAGCGTGACGCAAACGCAGCAAACGGCACTGCTTTTCTTCGCGGGAGAAAAGTGCACGCGCGGCAAAAGAGAAAAAAGAGGTGCTGCGCCGTTTTTTGTGCCGTTTTGCGCGGTGCGCGCAGTGCGGCGGGCCTATTGCAGGCAGGAAGGGCAGGGAAAGCCACAAGTGTCCGGAATGTCCGGAATGTCCGGTTTCGGTGTGGTATGCTTATACTCGGAAAACCGGGCAAAGGCCCGGCAGGCAAGGGGGAGAGGCGCGGCATGGCCGGGCGGAAAAAGGCAGAGAACAAAAAGACGATGCGCGAGATTTTGGACGCGTTTTTGCGCATGCCCGCGCCCGAAAGCGCGCTGGAGGAAAAGGCCCTGCTGCTGGCGCAGGCGCGCGGCGCCCCGCTGGATTTGTATGAGGCGGTGGTGCTGACGCAAATTGCCAAGGCCATGAAGGGCGACACCAGCGCCGCGGCCTTTGTGCGGGATTCGGCGGGCGACAAGCCCACGGAAAAGGGCGCGGCCGCGGCCGCCCCGGCCCTTTCGGAAAACGACCTTGCCCTTTTGCGCAAGCTGGACGCGGCGGGCGCGCTGGAGACGCTGGCGGGCACAAAGCAAAGCGCGGCGGGCAGGCGGCGCGCCAGGGCGCCCGGCGGCCGGGCGGCCCGAAGCGGCGGGGCCGGCGCACAGCCAAAGGCAGCGGGCGCGGCGGCGCAGGCGGAAATTTTTTTGCCCGAAAAGTCACCGAATGGATGATTTTTGAGCCGCAGGACAGCGGCGGCCCCCCAAGGCGGCAAAGAAGGGCGCGGCGGAGGGTTCGGCTTTCGTTTTAAGCAAAGCAGCTGCCTTTTCCGCGGTTCTTTTTGGGGGAAAGGGGCCCTGCCTTTGGAGGAAAAAAAGGGCACAGGCCGCGGATGGGGCTTCTTTTTGCAGGCGCTGAACGCCTGTTTTTTACAACACGCCGGATGCGGCAGGTTTGAAAAAGGCTGGTTTTTCTTTGCAACAGGCCAAGGCGCCTTTGGCGCTTTGCGCCCGGGGCGCGGCCAACCGCGCGGCAAACCACACGGAAAGGAGGCATGGGCATGACGCCGCACGAGCTGCGGGAAAAGACGGTGGCCCTGTGCAGGCAGGACCCTGTGTTTTTCACCAAAAACTTTGTGCACATTGAGGATAAGGACGCCGCCGAACTGGTGCAGCCCTTCCGGCTGTGGCCCATGCAGGAGGACGCCCTGCGCCAGCTGCACGCGCACAGGCTGAACGTCATTTTAAAGGCGCGCCAGCTGGGCATCACCTGGCTGGCGCTTTCGGTGGCGGCGTGGACGGTGGCGCTGTTTTCGGGGCGCACGGTGGTGTGCTTTTCCCGCGCGGAGGAAGAGGCCAAAGAGCTTGTGCGCCGCATGGTGGTGATATTGCGGCACATGCCGGAGCTGATTTGCGAAGAGAAAAAGGCCCCGCCCGGCTGGCAGGGGCCGGTGTTTCGCCACACGTGCCTGAGCGTGCATGTGCGCTTTGCCCACGGGCCCGAAAGCGTGCTGAAGGCCTTTTTATCCAGCCCGGGCGCGGCGCGCGGCTTTACGGCAGACCTTGTCATTTTGGACGAATGGGCCTTTCAGCAGTATGCCGAGGAGATATGGGCCTCTATTTTCCCGGTGGTGAACCGCCCGGGCGGCGGGCGGGTGATTGGCCTTTCCACCATCCGACTGGGCACGCTGTTTGAAGAAATTTTTACAAACCCGGATAACGGCTTTCACAAAATATTCCTGCCCTGGCAGGCCGACCCTGCGCGCAACCAGGCCTGGTATGCCCGCACGCTGGGCGCGCTGGGCGAGGAAAAAACCCTGCAGGAATACCCCGCCAGCGTGGAAGAGGCGCTGAGCGTGCCGGGCGGGGCCATGTTTCCCGAGGTGCGCGCCGAAACGCACATCTGCGAGGGGCGCAGCGTGCCGGAAAACGCCCGGCGGTATGTGGCCATCGACTATGGGCTGGACATGTTTTCGGCCCACTGGGTTGCGGTGGACAGCGAGGGCCGGGCGCTGATTTACCGCGAATACGACGCGCCGAACAAAACCATTGGCGAGGCGGCGGCCACGCTGCTGGCGCTTTCGCAGGGCGAGGACATTGCGGCCTTTCTGGCCCCGCCGGACCTTTGGAGCCGCGAGCAGGTGACGGGCAGAAGCCGGGCGGCGCTGTTCAGCCAGAACGGGGTGGAGCTGACGCGCGCCTCCAGCGATTTTGCCGCCGGGTGCGCGGCCATGAAGGAATGGCTGCGCCCGGGCGAGGGCGGGCCGCGGCTGCGCTTTCTGCGCCGGGCGGCGCCGAATTTGTGGCGCTGTTTGCAGAAGATACAAAAGGACGAGCAGCGCCCCGACGTATATGCGAAAGAGCCGCACGCCCTGACGCACGACGTGGACAGCCTGCGCTATTTCTGCGTGTGGTGGGCCGCCGGGCCGCCCGCCGTGCACAGCGCGCCGCGCGTGCACTGGGAGGCGGACGTGTGGGAAGATTACGAAAACGCGCCGCCGCAGGGCAAGGCCTACCTGGTGGAAAAATACGGCAGCCCGTTTTGAGGCAGTGGGCGCAAAGGCCCCCGGGAATGTGCAGGGCGTTTTCTGCAGGCGCTGAATGCTTGGGCCTTTCTTTCCGGGGAAAGCGCGCCGCTTGCTTGTGCGGAAAGAAAAACGGGCGCTGAAAATTCAGGCTTTTCTTTCGAATGAAAGCGTCCCACTTTCTTGTGCGCCAAGAAAGTGGCAAAGAAGC
>DSTMC04003__coassemble_827_pt1 | contig 36001 bp, 30 predicted proteins | sample DSTMC04003__metabat2_low_PE_033 | metagenome-assembled genome bin DSTMC04003
GGGGGGGTATGCGCATTGTTTGCCATAGAGAGAAACTCCTTTCGTGATAAAATCGGACGAGACACCCTGTAATGTTCAGAATATCTCGTATCGCTGTTTGAATTATATAGTACAAGTTGCGAAAATTCAATATAAGTTTCAAAAAAATAATACCAAAAGATGAAGAATTAGTGAATAGCACAAAAATAAATTCTAAAAATATCACTTTTGCACAAGAGATAATAGGGGAAATGTACAAATAAAAAGCGCAAAATCAGACCATTTGCCAAAATATATAAATAAGTAGTTAAAAATAAGAACAATGAACTGTTTGGATAAGACCAAAACTTCTGTATATACATGTTTTGGTGCAAGGCGGCTTTTTCTAAGATGTGCAATTATTGAAATTAATTCATATTTGTAAATTGAGGCTTTATTCCTAATTTTTATCATAAAATTTTCTAAATTACTAAATATTATTCTAAAAAATAGAAAAATTATGCGATGTTATTATATAAACAAAAAAGGTTTGACGAAGTGATAACTGCGTGCTATGCTTAAAAAAGCAATCAAGTAATAGGAGTTTTTCGCGGCGGTATGGCTTGCATTGCTCATTTTAGTTAAATATTATACAAGGAGGCTGAAAATAGTGAGATTGGAAGGGAAAATTGCGCTGGTCACAGGCGCGGCCAGCGGAATTGGACGTGAGGTGGCGGTTACCTTCGCGCGGGAGGGCGCGAAGGTAGTTCTTTGCGACATCAATGAAGCTGGTACCCAGGCTGTCCGGCAGGAGATTGAGCAGGCGGGTGGCGAGGCGCTGGCGCTGAAGCTGAATGTGGTAGAAGAAGACGATTGGAAGCGGGCGGCTCAGACTGTGAAGGAAGCCTACGGCAGGCTGAATGTGTTTTTTAATAATGCGGGTATCTTAATTGTAAAGCCTATTGAGGAACTCTCCCTCGCAGAGTGGAACAGAGAAATGGCTGTTAACAGTACGGGGCCGTTTCTGGGTATCAAGTACATGGCGCCTCTTTTGGTAGCCAGTGGAAATGGATCTATTATCAATACTTCGTCGGACGCGGCTACTTTTGGTTTTGTGAACCACGCGGCCTATGGTGCCAGCAAGGCGGCTATTGCCATGCTCAGTCAGGTAGCCGCGGCGGAATACCGCAACAAGAATGTGCGCTCCAACTCCATTCACCCAGCCTGCTGTGCCACTAATATGCTGCTGCGTGACGATGAGGACATCCGCAAGAACCCGGGATATTTTACGCCCATGGGCCGTATTCTGGAGCCGCAGGATATCGCGGCTCTGGTGCTGTTTCTGGCCAGCGATGAGTCGTCGTGTATTACGGGGGCGAAGTTTGCCATTGATGGCGGTGAAACAGGATTTTCGATTGGGATGCCGCTGGAAACGGAATAGAGTGTCTGCTGGAGGGGGCTCCGGCAGCCGGACAAAATAAAGTGCTCCATGCGCAGCGCATGGAGCACTCTGTTTTGTATGCTTTCACGAAATGACACCCCCCAGCTCTGCTGGGGAGAGTAAAAAAGCTTTCGCTTCCAGCATCGAGCGAAGCGGGAAGAGATGAACAACTTTACGATTGCCAGAAAGATAATCTTGGATAAACGGCGCCCGTTTACGGGCCGCAGGGCAAGTGATGCAAGCGGCGGTTTTTTTCAGCGCCTCTTGAGAGGCTTGCCGGTACGATGCCCTTTCAGGGCTTACGCAAGCCCCCGGCTTTGCCGGGGGCCTGACTTTACGCGGTTTCAAGCTATATGCCTGTGGCAGAAAAGAAGGCGAATACGGTACAGCTTGGCGGGCGGTTGATAAAAAGAACAGAAATGCCGCCGCGTTCTCTGAGGGCGCGGCGGCGCTATTTTTTTGCATTTATCCGGCAGGCTTATTATTCTTCCTCACTGTCGTTGCTGACATCATAAGAGGACAACACTGCGCCGTAACCGCAGTGCACGCCGCCGGTGATGGGAATGACGGCTCCAGTCACGTAACGGCTGGCTGGCCCCAGCAGAGCAACTATAAAATCTCCGATATCCTCCTTTTCCGCCACATAGCCCAAAGGTACCTCGGCTGCCTCCAGACGATAGCTTTCCTCTACGGGAATTCCTGTGAGGCGTTCCTTCTCGATCAATGCATTATCCGTCATGCGGGTGCGAACATAGAACGGGCAAACGGCATTGATGCGCAGGCGGCGGGGTGGGGCGGCCAGTTCACGCGCCACGGCTTCCACTAAGCCGGACACTGCAAATTTGGACGCGCTGTATGCAGATTCAAATGTTACGCCGCGCATGGCGGACGCAGACGCAATGATTGCGAACGCACCGCCTTTATTCATATAAGGGACAAGCTGCTGCAGGCAGTTAAATACACCGAAAGCATTCGTATTCATCAGGGCATTCCACTGCTCAACCGTAGTCTGCAGGAACGGAGCCTCGGACCAGATGCCCGCGCACAGAGCTACTGCGTCCAATTTAAAGCCCTTGGGAAAACGCGCAATAGCAGCCTTTACATCCTCGATACTGCCTACGTCCACAGGGTCTTTCTCATCAAGAATATCCCAGCCAATCACATGATAGCCCTCTTTTTTCAAAGCCTCATAAGTACCCTTTCCCATTCCATTCAAATATCCAGTAACCAGTGCGTTTTTCATACAATTCTCCTTTCTGAATAAAGCCTGTAAAAAGGCCGAAAGAGCAATCCTCCGGCCTGAATGACAATGTCAATGTTCACGCCACAGGAACGCAGCGATGCTCTTTATTTTTCGGGCAGGAATGTACGCAGGTAATCTGCCGACTGCTGAATAGAGGCATGCGGATTTTCCCAGTAGATAGAATCGTTAATCTCCAAATCTACACAATTCTTATAATCGTATTTTTCCAACGTGCGGATATACCCCTCCAGCTTTTCACGGCCGTACTCGCCGCTTCCCAAAATTTCGTGATGGCTGTCGGAATAGTGAATCCACTGAATTTTATCGCCCAGCTCCCGGCAGAAGTCTTCCAGCGTATCGCCAGCCACCTCCATGGCCACCAAATCTACGCAGGTAACCAGCGCAGGGGAATTCACCTCACGCAGCATGCGCTTCATGTCGGCCAGGCTCAAAAGCAGATTGCTCTCATAGGGCTGAAGCTGCTCCAGCACCAACTTTACACCCAGGCGCTCCGCGCGAGCTGCCAAACGCTGGTAACTGTCCACTGTGCGCTTCCAGCCCTCCTCGCGGTCCAAGTCACGCGGATGACAGCCGGTATTCAAAAAAACTTTGTTGGTGCCGAAATTCAGTGCATCTTCCATACTGGCCTCCATAAAGTCCAGCGTGCGGTCGCGCAGAGCTTGCTGCGGGTTGGAATAGCTGAACGGATAGCCCAGTGTTTCGGGAGTGTAAATAACCACCTTAAGGCCCAAATCTTCTATCTGGCGGCGCATCTCACCAATACGCCGTGCTACCGCCTGATTGGTCGCACAGTCAAACCGGCAGAAATGCGGTGCGCCGCCCCACATGTCGATATTTTTTAGCCCGCAACGCTTCATAGAATCTAGATAATACTCGAAAGTATGCTGTACATACTGTACGCTCATGACGGCGATATCCTGCATAGTAATATTTGACATAGCAAACCCTCCTACAAAGATAATGTTAGAAAATAAATAAGTTTTTCAATTTATGAACCACTTATACACTTTATTTTATCAAGCCGCAGAGAGACCTTCAAGCAATTTTGGGCTTTTTTGTTGTTTGCTCCTCTTTTTCTCTGTTTTCCCAAAATTGCATTGCTTCCTTTTGTTCAATGTTTCCACAAAATGGTATGGAAGTAAAAAATACAGTTGAACAAAAATCAGAGCGGTGCGTTGTGTTCCGGTCAATTTCTCCGTTGCCGGTACTGAAAACGGCGGAATAAGCGTTTCATACTATGGTGCGGCATGTGGACATTGCTATGGCTGGCCAAACCGGCGTGCAGGCCTCTGCTGCCGTAGGGCTGTGATTACTTATGGGCGGCCCGCTGTTCATTGTGAGGGAAATATCAGAGGGCGGGATGAGCCGGTAAAAAACGGAGAAAAGCCTTGGGCGCCGGACCGAGATGGGCTGCCATGCTCTGGGACATGAAGTGGTAAATAAAAAGGCCGATAGCTTCTTACATTAACAATAAGAAGCTTCCGACCTTTTAAAGCGAAAATACTATGCTCATCTATAATAATTGCAGATAAAAACAAATCCGAACCCATCGCCAACCGGCATAAGGTTCGGATTTGTTTGTTTTGGTGGAGATGAGGGGGATCGAACCCCTTACCTCTTGAATGCCATTCAAGCGCTCTCCCAAGTGAGCTACACCCCCACGGGCTGTGCACTTCAAAGTGCCTTATTATAATATCAATCAAAGCAAAAAATGTCAAGAGCTTTTTTCAAAAAATTTTGTCCGCGGGCATGGTAGTGCCTCCTGCCGCGGCCTGGCCGCCGCAAAAGCGGTAAGGGCGATGTTACGCGGCTGGGAAGAAGGGAATAGCCCCTTTTTATAAAACGAACAGGACAGAGCGCAACAGCATGCTTACAACCGGTGCAAAGCGCACAAAGCACGGCAAACCCGCACCTGCGTCACACCCGGCGAATACGTTCCATATAGTAGTGTAATGCAGCAGCATAAAATGCGGCGCATCGTGCGCTTTGACTTTACAGGAGGAAAAGACCATGAAACGAAATTGGAAGCAATGGATGGCAGAGCAATGGAGGGTTGCCCCTGCATATGCCTATTTGCATGCCGCGGCAGAGCCGCTTGTGAACCAGTTCAGCACAGCCGGGCTTCAGATAAGCCTGAGCGAGCCGAGCTGGAAGCCCAATTCCAGGCTGACGCCGGGTACTTATATTGCGAAAGACCCCACCGTGCGGGTGCATGCCGGCAGCGAGCGCTGCTATATTATTGTGCAGATAGAACAATCCAACGCAAATGCATGGCAGGAGGCTGGTATTCAGTATGGCTATTTGGAATACGGGCAGTTCATATCCGGCGTGATACGGCCCGGCTGGACGCCTGTGCCGTCTGCAGGAAGTGCGTGGTACCGCATTGTGGATGCATCGGAGACAGACCAAGCGTTTCCCATTTTTACCACGGTACATGTACCGCCTGAGACAACGGCTGAGGAGCTGAGCGCGGCTGCGGCCAATGTGCTCACCATACGGGCCTGGGCTGTGCAGGCGCAGGGCGTGGATGGGCTGCAGGGGGCGCTGTCTCTGCTGAGCAAAAGCATATAGGGAATGTCTGAATCTCTTAAAAAACTATGCGTTTGGCTGAACCGGCTTACGGGCGGGCAGGCATACCACCTGTGCACCGGCAGCATGGCGCCTGCCTGCCCCGCACGCAGCCTTGTGTTGGTGCGCAGACGGCCCAGGCATATCAGGCCGGGCATGGTGGTGCTGTACCGCACGCCAGCTATGGATGCACCTGTGCTGCACCGCGTGGTAGAGGTGTGTGCAGGCGGGCGCCTGCTGCGGATGAAGGGGGATGCCAATGCTCTGCCGGACGCCGGACTTGTCCCACGGGAATGGGTTATCGGCAGGCTTTTTCTGTGCCTTCGATAAGCATTTCTTCTGTAGCGCGGAGCCGGGCCCCCGGCAAAGCCTGGGGCTTGCGTAAGCCCTGGAAGGACATACTACCGGCAAGCCTCTCAGGAGGCGCGGAATACGCTGTCTTCTGCATCACTTGCCCCGCCTCCTGTAAACGGGATTCTTCCCATTATATGCTGCATCTTTTGGGGATTAAATAGCATCTCGCTTCACTCGGAACTGACAGCAAAAGCCCTTTTGCTCTCCACGGCACAGCTGGGGGGCGTTTCGTTAAAACAAATAAAAACAGCGGCCCGCCTGTAAAGACAGGCGGGCCGCTGGTGCACGCATCAAAACCGCGCAAATTCTCTATTCTGCTTTTATGGCAGGATATTCAGCGCCCGTCCGCCGCCGGTTTTGTGCCCTGGCGTCTTTTCTCGCTGGCCACACCGTAGCTTTTCAGCGCTTTACGCAGGGCGCTGCCGTTTTTATAATGAATGCCCACCATGTCCATGTCGAACGCCGCAGAGGCGTTCTGCTTGTTGTCATCAATAAATATAGAAGCTGCGGGGTCCAGCCCGTATTTTTTCAGCAGGGCCTGATAAATGCGCAGATCCGGCTTGTTCAGATGTACCTCGCAGGAGGCCACCCCGCCGTCGAACAGGGCGAAAAAGCGGCGCTGGCGAAGCATATCATATACATGCGCCGGAATGTTGGAAAGATAGTACAACCGGTAGCCGCGCTTTTTCAGACGTGTCATCATTTGGACGGTGTCGTCCTTTGTTTTCAGCATGTCCATCCAATCGCTCAGAATGGCGTCCACCTCAAAGGAATGGCCAAGCTCGGCCCCGCGTCTGCGCATGGCAGCTTCGGCCTCCTGACGGGTAATGAGCCCGGCGTCCAGGTTCTTCCACTCCTCACATCCGAAGGTTATGTCAAAAAGCTGTTCTTCCAGCTTTTCGTTCATAAAATAATCCACCAGAAATTCCCGCGGCGCGTAATCGACCACAACGCCGCCCAAATCAAAAATGATATTCTGATACATAGCGTCCCCCTGTGCGAGATTTACTGTATGATATTGCATTATACACCATTTTTGCCGGCATAGGAAGCTGTTTGCGCAAATAGTATCAGGATAGGGGCGGAAAATGCGGAATATCATTTTGAAACAAAAAAGGGGGGAATGTCGTTATGACATTGTATGAGCTTTGCCGTCATGACGTGGTGGACCTTTCCACGGGGGCGAACCTTGGCAGCGTGGATGATATCATATTTGACGGCGCCACCGCCACGGTAACGCATCTGGTTTTATACGGCAAGCCGCGCCTGTTTGGCCTTTTGGGGCGCGGAGAAGACCTTCAGGTGCCCTGGCAGGAAATTGAGAAAATAGGGCGCGATGTGGTGCTGGTGCGAAGCGCGCCGCCAAGCGCCGAGGCGCAAAAAAAGACAAGGCGGCTGTTTGAAATGTTGTGAAAGTTCTGCCCGCTGTCTTGACAAAAGGCGGCGGGCGGTGGATGATAAACAGGATAAAGAAAGGAATGTGAAGAACGTTGGCAGGGAAGTTTACGGCGAAGCACAGCGCAGTAAGGCACAGCCTATGGCTGAATATCACATGCCTGCTGGTGCTGCCGCTTTGTGATATGATTTTGATGGAGTGGGCCCACCGCGGCAGCTTTTCGGCTGAGTTTTGGGCACAGCAGTTTGCCCCGCATGCATGGTCGTTCCTGTTTGGATGGCTGTTTCTTGTATTTGTGTATGGAGTGCTGTGCATGGCGTTCGGGCGGTACTGGCCGGCGCAGCTCATCCTCGGCGTGGTGTGTTTCGGGTTTGGCGCTGTGACATATCTGAAGCTTCAAATGCGGGGCGAGCCGCTGCTGCCGTGGGATTTCTCCCAGCTCAGTGAATTTTTTGGTGTGGCCAGTAAGGTGAACCTTTCCATCCCCCGGCACTTTTTTGCCGCCGGCGCCTGCCTGGCTGTGCTGTGTGTGTGCAGCATATGGGTGAGGCTGCCTCAGTTTGCGCGGCGCGGGCGCGTCAGGGTGCTGGGGGCGGTGCTGAACCTGGCCCTGCTGGCGCTGCTGTGTTTTGGCGTGCTGCTGCGGCAGAATGTCTGCGAATTTTTCGGCATTTGGCCGGATATGTGGATGCAGGACAGATATTACCGCAACCATGGTATCGTAACAGGGTTCGTGACGAACCTGCGGGTGCTGAACATTACAGCGCCGGACGGCTACGGCGAGGCTGCCGTGCAGCAGCTTGCACAGGAGACACAGCAGGCGGCGGAAACGCGCCAGCCTCTGTTTTCAGACTCGTATGCTGCGGTGGTGCAGGAAAGCGAACAGGAGACACAGCCCAACATTATTTATCTGATGAACGAATCCTTCTGGGATGTCACACGGCTGGAGGGCATTGAGTACGACCGTGAGCTTACGCCCAACCTGAACCGTCTGAAGCAGCAGGCGGCCTATGGCTATTGTTTTTCGCCGTCCTATGGCGGCGGCACCTGCGATGTGGAATTTGAGGCCCTGACGGGTTTTTCGCTGGAACATTTGCCCTCTGGCGCAAAACCGTATCAGCAGTATGCCACAAAGCCGCTGCCCGCGCTGCCGCAGTTCTTGAAGGCGAACGGCTATGAAACGCTGGCTGTGCACGGCTATGGCCGCAAATTCTGGAGCCGGGACACCGCCTACCCGAACCTTGGCATTGACACCTTTATTGCCCAGGAAGATTTTGTCTCGCCCGATACGCGCCGCGGCTTTATTTCAGACCATGCCATGACACAGCGCATCATCGAGGAATATGAGGCCAGGGTAGAGGACGGCCCGCTGTTCATTCACGCGGTGACCATGCAGAACCACACTACCTACGATGAATCGCGCTACCCGGAAAGCGAGCTTGTGGAAATTGTAAAACACCCCGGCCTTTCGGAAGAAACGCTGAGCCAGCTGCGCGATTTTGCCACCGGCGTGCATGAGGCAGACGCCGCACTGGGCGAGCTGATCGACTACTTTGAACAGCGGCAGGAGCCTGTCGTTGTGGTGTTCTGGGGCGACCATTTCAACCCCGTGGGGCAGGGCAGCGAACTGTATGAAAAGACGGGCTTCATCGAGCCGGGCGACACCTCCACCATGCACCTGCGCCAAACAGACCTGTTGATTTGGAGCAACTATTACAACACCAGCGTAGAGCTGGGCACCATTGCAGCCTATGAGATAAGCCCTGTGATGATGGACCTGTACGGCCTGGATATGCCGCTGTGGTTTGAGAAACTGGCCTCAGAGCTGCCCGTCCTGCGCGCCCGCACGCGCGGCGTCACCGTAGAGCCGGATTCCAGCCTTTCGGAGAGCATGACGCCCCAGCAGGAGGCACTGTTCCAGGAAAACTGGCTGATCCAATACGATTTGATGTTCGGCAAAGGCTATTGGCCCACACAGGGGGAAATGCCCTAGTTCACCGGTGTGCGGGCCCGGCCGGGGCGGCATATGCCCCGGCAAAAATTCCCCGCCCAAAGTGAAAAAAACCTTGTAATCGGAATGGCCTTGTGCTATACTAATACGGCAATACGCACGCATTGCTTTGGTTTGTTGTGCCCTTTGGGGTGAAAAACCGTGCGGCAATGCGGAGGGTAAAAACAATTTCAGGAGGAAAACAAACTATGGCAGTCGTATCTATGAAACAGCTTCTCGAAGCCGGTGTGCATTTCGGTCATCAGACCCGCCGCTGGAACCCCAAAATGGCGAAGTATATCTTCACCGAGCGCAACGGCATCTACATCATCGACCTGCAGAAGACGGTGAAGAAGCTGGACGAAGCGTATAACTTTGTGCGCGACGTGGCCGCCGAGGGCGGCAGCATCCTGTTTGTCGGCACCAAAAAGCAGGCGCAGGAATCCATTCGTGAGGAAGCAACCCGCTGCGGCATGCACTATGTGAACGCCCGCTGGCTGGGCGGCATGCTCACCAACTTCCGCACCATTCGCCGCCGCATCGACCGCATGGAGCAGATTAAGAAAATGCGCGAGGACGGCACGTTTGACATGCTTCCCAAAAAGGAAGTTGCCAAGCTGGAGCTGGAGCTGGAAAAGCTGGAAAAATTCCTGGGCGGCGTGAAAGAGATGGGCAGCCTGCCCAAGGCCATGTTCATTGTGGACCCGCGCAAGGAGCGCATTGCCGTTTCTGAGGCCCGCAAGCTGAACATCCCCATTGTGGCCATTGTGGACACCAACTGCGACCCGGATGAGATCGACTATGTAATTCCCGGCAACGACGATGCAATTCGCGCCGTGAAGCTGATTGCGGGCGCTATGGCGGACGCCGTGCTGGAGGGCCGCCAGGGCGAGCAGATGGAAGAGGCCTCTGCAGAGGAAGAGCCTGTGGCCGCCGCCGAGTAAGATTTAAAAAGCATTTGAAAATCAAAGAAGAGGAGAATGCAACATGGCATTTACTGCACAGGATGTAAAGAAACTGCGTGAGCAGACCGGCTGCGGCATGATGGATTGCAAAAAGGCCCTGACTGAGGCTGGCGGCGATTTTGACAAAGCTGTGGAGTGGCTGCGCGAGAAGGGCCTTGCGGCTGCCCAGAAAAAGGCCGGGCGCATTGCGGCCGAGGGCATGGTGTATGCCACGGCTGACGTGGAAAAGAAGCTGGGCGTTATGATTGAAGTGAACGCCGAGACAGACTTTGTGGCGAAGAACGAACTGTTCCAGAACTTTGTAAAAGATGTGGCTGGCGTTGTGATGAGCCAGAACCCCGCCACGGTAGAGGCCCTGCTGGCCTGCAAGATGGGCGAGGGCACGGTGGAAGCCGCCCTGCAGGAAAAGGTGCTTGTGATTGGCGAGAACATCAAGATTCGCCGCTTTGTGCGCTATGAGGGCGTCTGCGCCGCGTATGTGCACGGCGGCGGCACGCACGGCGTGCTGGTGCGTTTTGACGTGGCGGACGATGTGGCCGGCAAGCCGGAGTTTGCCGTGATGGGCAAAGACGTTGCCATGCAGATTGCCGCTGTGAACCCGGGTTATCTGGACGAGGCCTCTGTGCCTGCCGAAGTGCTGGAGAAGGAAAAAGAAATTCTGCTTGCGCAGATTTCCAACGACCCGAAGATGGCTGCAAAGCCCGATTTCGTCAAACAGAAGATGGTAGAGGGCAAAATTGGCAAGTTCTATAAAGAGAACTGCCTGCTGGACCAGGCGTTCGTCAAGGACGGCGACCTTTCTGTGGGCCAGTATGTTGCCAACTGCGCCAAAGAGCTGGGCGGCGACATCAAGGTGGTGGAGTTTGTCCGCTTTGAAAAGGGCGAAGGCCTGGAAAGGCGCGAGGATGACTTTGCCGCTGAAGTTGCCAGCATGATGAAGTAAGCTCAGTTTTGTCCACAAACACCCCAAATTGTCCACGAAAGAAGCCCTCGTTGTCCACGGGATAATCCCGACGGGCGAAACCAACAAGGGAATCTAAGAGGGAAAAGGGTATAAGGGCAAGAAAGAGTAGCAATTAAGAGAGAGACGTTCTATATGAGCGTCTCTCTTTTTTTGTTGCTCTGAGATACCCTGCTACCACCTCTCAGTCACTTCAAAACACGAAGGGGAAATGAAGCCCCAGAGAGGCCTAAGCAGGCTCTACATATGATAAAAGAAAAGTACCCTCCAACCCCCGAAAATCCCCGTATATGGCCATTTTGAAGCGCTTTTTGGACCTTTTCTGGTAGGGCCCAATAAACCCTGCCTAAAGTATCGCGCTGAACGGTTGAAAATGAGTATCCCGGGATTTCTTTGGTGCTGCGGGATTGCTCATTTGTAAAGCCGGGTTTCTTGTTAAATCTCGCCTGGGTTTGCCCTTGCTCGCCACCCGTGCCCTCCTTGTCTATCCCCCTGCGAGGGGAAAACAAGGGGATGGTCCCATGGACAACGAAGGGTTCTACGTGGACAACGAAGGAAATATGGTACAAGTTTTGAGAAAGCAAAAATCCGCAGGCATACCGCCTGCGGATTTTTTTACAAAAATTATCAATGGTTTTGAAAAAATGTTTGATTTTTTTTGTTCAATGTGGTAAAGTGAAAAAGCATTGATGTGAAGCCTGCTTTCTTCACAGGCAGCAAAAGAACAGGAGGTGGCCCCCGTGGGCGAGCACAAGGCGCAAAGCCCTCAGGCAGATCTGCTATTCAAAGCTATCTTATCACTGAAAACCACAGAAGAGTGCTACGATTTCTTTGAAGACCTTTGCACCATGAAAGAAATTGCGGATATGGCCCAGCGTGTAGAGACGGCCAGCATGCTGCTGAAAGGCCGCACCTACGAGCAAATTGTAAAAGATGTAGAGATCAGCACCGCAACAATCAGCCGGATCAACCGCTGCATCCAATATGGAAATGGTGGATATGCGTCAATCCTGAACCGTATCCATGCCGGCGAAGAATGAACAGCCCGGCCTTTCGCAAGAGAGGCCGGGCTTTCCTTCATTTATTCAAAATTTTTCGTGATTTTATGCAACTTATCATAAATTACTGCTTCACCGCAACAAAGTATGTCAAAATGGTGCATTGAAATTTGTGCATCATTGCATTAGAATATTACCAATATCCGCACGGTGAAACGTTTATCGCTTCAGAGCGGGGTAGAAATGGAGGAGAAAAGTATGAAAAAGTTTATCGCAGCAGGCCTTGCGCTGTGCATGGCTTTCATGTTGGCCGCATGCGGCGGAAGCCCGTCCTCGACAGCATCGCAGGCAGGTTCTGGCACATCTGCCGCAGCTGATGGTTCCGCCGTCACAATTAAGCTGGGCGGTATTGGCCCCATTACCGGTTCCACTGCAGTGTATGGAGAGGCAGTGATGAACGGTGCGCAGATCGCGGTAGACGAGATTAATGCCTCTGACAGTGCGGTGAAATTTGAGTATAATTTCCAGGATGATGAGGGCGATGCGGAAACGGCTGTAAACGCCTATAATATCCTGAAAGACTGGGGCATGCAGGTGCTGATGGGCACGGTAACAACAGCCCCCTGCCTGGCGGTAATTTCTGAGACAGAGGCGGACAATATGTTCCAGATCACTCCGTCCGCTTCTTCCACCGATGTCATTGTGCCGGACAATGTGTTCCAGGTATGCTTTACAGACCCGAACCAGGGCGTTTCGGCTGCGGATTACATTGCGGACAATGGCCTTGCCACAAAAGTAGCTGCCATTTATGACAGCTCGGATGCGTATTCTTCCGGCATTTACAACGCTTTCGCGGCGGAAGCCGAGGCCAAGGGCCTGGAGATTGTATGTGCCGAAGCCTTTACCGCCGACAATAAGACGGATTTCAGGACGCAGCTTCAGAAAGCGCAGAGCGCAGGCGCCGACCTGGTGTTCCTTCCCATCTATTATCAGGAGGCCGCGCTGATTCTTACCCAGGCCGACCAGCTTGGCTACGAGCCGCTGTTCTTCGGCTGTGACGGCATGGACGGCATTCTGGCGCTGGATAATTTCGACACGGCTTTGGCAGAGGGCCTGATGCTGATGACGCCGTTCAACGCCACCAGCGAGGACGAGCGCACGGCGAATTTCGTTCAGGAATATGAAGAGAAGTTCGGCGGCACGCCCAACCAGTTCGCGGCCGATGCTTACGACGCAGTGTATGCAATTCGCGATGCTTGCGTGCAGGCAGGCGTTACCTCTGACATGAGCGTTTCTGAAATTGGCGATGCTTTGATTACAAGCATCACGGAAATCACCATGGATGGCCTGACCGGCTCTGACATGACATGGGCGTCTACTGGCGAAGTGAGCAAAGCGCCTATCGTTGTGGAAATTGAAAATGGTGCGTACAAGCAGCTGTAAGGGCTGCCGGCCACTGTCTTTTCGATGATTCGCCAAAGAAGGCTGCCGTATCCCCGGCAGCCTTCTTTGGCAATTTGGCAGGCGAATTGCGGGAAACATCAGCCTGCGCACACGGGTATAAGGGGCGTATGATATGGAATTTCTCTCGTTTCTCATGAATGGCATCAGCTTGGGAAGCATTTATGCCATTATTGCACTTGGGTATACGATGGTGTACGGCATAGCCAAAATGCTGAATTTTGCCCATGGCGATATCATCATGGTGGGCGGCTATCTTGTGTTCACCTGTATGAACAGCCTTTCGCTGCCGCCTGTGGTAAGCGTGCTGATTGCAATGGTGGTGTGCACACTGCTGGGCATTACCATAGAGCGCATTGCATACAAGCCTCTTCGGCATGCGCCAAGCCTGGCAGTGCTGATTACAGCCATTGGCGTAAGCTACTTTTTGCAGAATATGGCGCTGCTTATTTGGGGTTCTGCGCCAAAATCTTTCAACTCTATTGTATCGTTTGCGCCTTTGCGCCTGTTTGACGGGCGCCTGGTTATCTCGGGGGAAACGCTTGTCACAATTATAGTTTCCGCCATTATCATGGTTGTGCTGTGGCTGTTTGTAAACAAGACAAAAATCGGCCGTGCAATGCTGGCCGTCTCTGAGGACAGAGGCGCCGCCCAGCTGATGGGCGTGAATGTGAACGCCACCATTTCCATTACATTTGCAGTTGGCAGCGCATTGGCTGCAATTGCCGGCGCGTTGATGTGTTCGGCGTACCCCATCCTTCAGCCCACCACCGGCGCCATGCCCGGCATCAAGGCCTTTGTGGCGGCGGTGTTTGGGGGCATTGGCTCTATTCCGGGCGCCATGCTGGGCGGCATCCTGCTGGGGGTTATTGAAAACCTCAGCAAGGCCTATATTTCCACCCAGCTTGCCGATGCCATTGTGTTTGCGGTGCTGATTGTGGTGCTGCTGGTGAAGCCCACCGGCATCCTGGGCAAAAAAATCAATGTGAAAGTGTAGGTGCCGGCAGATGAAAGCAAAAAGACTCAGCCGCACCACGCGGCAGAACCTGATTACATATGCCATTGTTCTGGTAGCCTTTGCCGTGGTTACCCTGATGAACCTGACCGGTTCGCTGTCCAATTCCTTGGAAGGCCAGCTGGTGCCCATTTGCACCTATGTGATGCTGGCGGTTTCGCTGAACCTCACTGTGGGAATTTTGGGCGAGCTTAGCCTTGGCCACGCGGGCTTTATGAGTGTGGGCGCCTTTTCGGCCATGTGCTTTTCTGTTTATATGGAAGATGTGCTTACAACACCGGTGCGCTTTGCGCTGGCCCTGATTATTGGCGGCATTGCAGCCGGTATTGCGGGCGTGCTGATTGGCATTCCGGTGCTGCGCCTGCAGGGCGATTATCTGGCCATTGTGACGCTGGCATTTGGCGAAATTATTAAAAATGTTCTGAACGCCACCTATCTTGGCATTGATGGCTCCGGCATCCATGTTTCGCTGAAAGATGCGGCATCCATGAACCTTGCGGCCGATAGCAAAGTGATTATCAACGGCCCGCTGGGAATTACCAATACCCCCAAAGACGCCACTTTTACCGTGGGCATCCTTTTGATTCTGTTCACGCTGTTCATTGTGCTGAACCTGATTAAGTCCCGCACGGGGCGAGCCATCATGTCCATCCGCGACAACCGCATTGCGGCAGAATCTGTGGGCATCAATGTCACAAAATATAAATTGATTGCCTTTTCTGTTTCCGCAGCGCTTGCGGGTGTGGCGGGGGCTTTTTATGCGCACAACTTCTCTTCGCTGGTTGCCCAGAAGTTTGATTATAACACCTCAATTTTGATTTTGGTGTTTGTGGTGCTGGGCGGCATTGGCAATATCCGCGGCTCGGTGATTGCGGCGGCTGTGCTTACGGTGCTTCCCGAAATGCTGCGTGCACTGAACACTTACCGGATGCTTATTTATGCGGTGATTTTGATTTTGGTGATGATTTTCAGCCAGAACGAGCAGCTGGTGCTTTGGCGCATGCGCCTGAAACACAAAGTGACGGCGGCGTTTGGCGCGCACCGCAGAAAGGGGGCGTGAGGGCATGGCGCTGCTGGAAGTTTCGAACCTTGGCATTGCGTTTGGCGGCCTGCAGGCAGTGGATAAAGTGGACCTCACCGTGGAAGAGGGCGCTTTGTGCGGCCTGATTGGCCCGAACGGCGCTGGAAAAACCACCGTGTTCAACATGCTTACGGGTGTGTACAGCCCCACAGAGGGGGATATCATCCTGAATGGGAAAAACATCACAGGCCAATCTCCGGCCTCCATCTGCAAGGCGGGTATTGCGCGCACGTTTCAGAATATTCGCCTGTTTAAGGCCATGACTGTGCTGGACAATGTAAAAGTAGGCCTGCACAATCAAATACGCTACAACGCGCTGACGGGCATTTTCCGCCTGCCGGCCTACTATGAAAAAGAGCGGGAAATGAAGGGCCGGGCCATGAGCCTGCTGAAAATTTTTGGCCTGGATGAAGAGGCAAAGCAGCTTGCCTCCAGCCTGCCGTACGGCAAACAGCGCAAACTGGAAATTGCCCGCGCCCTGGCCACCAACCCCAAGCTGCTTTTGCTGGACGAGCCGGCGGCCGGTATGAACCCGAATGAAACGGCAGAGCTGATGGAGACCATCAAATTTGTGCGCGAGAAATTTGGCGTTGCCATTCTGCTGATTGAGCACGACATGAGCTTTGTGATGGGCCTGTGCGAGCACATTGTGGTGCTGAACTATGGGCGGATTCTTGCGCAGGGCGACCCCGAGACCGTGCGCAACGACCCCAAAGTGATTGCCGCCTACCTGGGAGGTGAATGAGATGGAAGAAATGCTTTCTGTCAAAGACCTTGAAGTGTCGTATGGCGCTATCCGGGCAGTGAAGGGAATCTCGTTTCATGTGAACAAGGGCGAAATTGTCACGCTGATTGGTGCGAACGGGGCGGGCAAAACCACCACACTGCACGCAATTTCGGCGTTGCTAAAGCCCAAAGCAGGGGAAATTACCTTCTGCGGCACCCCCATCACACATACGGAAGCGCATAAAATCATTCGCCTTGGCCTTGCGCAGGTGCCGGAGGGGCGGCGCGTGTTTTCCCAGCTTACCGTGCAGCAGAACCTGGAGCTTGGCGCCTATACCCGCACAGATTCCAGCGAGGCAATTGCCGCCGATTACGAGATGGTGTTTGAACTTTTGCCGCGTCTGAAAGAGCGGCGCAAGCAGCTGGCGGGCACGCTTTCCGGCGGGGAACAGCAGATGCTGGCCATTGGCCGCGCGCTGATGTCCAGCCCGCGCATGCTGCTGATGGATGAACCCTCTATGGGCCTTTCGCCGCTTTTGGTGCAGGAGATTTTCAACATCATCCGCAATGTGAACCGGGACGGCGTCACCATCCTTCTGGTGGAACAGAACGCCAAGATGGCGCTGGAAGTTGCCAACCGTGCCTATGTGTTGGAGACGGGCACCATTGCCATGAGCGGCGAGGCCAGCGAGCTTGCAAACGACCCCAAAGTGCGCGATGCTTATTTGGGCGGCTGAGCCACCGCAAAAAACAAGATAGGGCAAAGCGCCCCGCCTGCAACATGCAGGAGGGGCGCTTTTTTTACGCACTGGTTTGCGCACGGGCGGAAGAATGCGGGCGCTGTTACAGCCCAAGGGAAGCGCACAGGTTTTCCAGCGCGGCATCTGCCTTGGAAAAATCCATGGCAGAGGTGTAGAAAGCCTCTATTTGCCGGTGTGTGCTGCGCGCTTCCCCCAGCAGGGCTCCAGCTTCCTGCACAAGCTCTTTTGCGGCGCGAAGGTCGAATTTCAGGCGTGCCTTGCGCGCCCCCAGGCCGTTTTTATTCATGAAGCGCGCGGCGTGAATCACGCGGTCTCCCATGGGTTCAAAGCGGTGGAACGGCCCCGAGGTGACGAAGGCCAGCCCAAGTTCAGGAACGAGCAGATGGTCAATTTTTTCGCGCGGCTGCATGGCGCACCAGCAGGTGATGAGCCCATAACCTTTGGCCAGTATTTCCTTGCGAAGCTGTGCCAGCAGCGCGCCGGAGGCCGGGCCGTATGCGTCATCTAAAATGATAATCTCTCTGCACAGGGTGCGAACGGTCTGGTGATAGAACATGACGCCGTCGGCCGTCACCGCGCTCAAAGTGCGATGGGCTTCCTGCGGTTGCCTTTCTTTTTTGACGGGCAGATACCGCTTGCTTAGAGAAAGTGCAAACGCCCGCGCTTTGGCAAGGTCGGTGCAGCATTGGGCGGTGCGGGCCCTGTCCTGCAAAAGGCTGCCGGCTGCGGCCAAATAGCGCGATGCACGGTCGGTAATGGCTTTGTATTTTGCATTTAAGGCCTGAAGTTCGGCACAGTGGCAGCGGAGTTTTTCTTCTTGCAGTGCGTCATACAGGCTCAGCACGGTTTCATGCGCCTGCGGAAAGGCGGGTTCCAGCGCATGAGGGGCCGTGGCGTCTAATACAGTAAGGGTAAGGGCGGGACAAATGACGCCGTCCAGCGAAGCGGGGTCCGCTGAGCAATGGATGGTATGCACGGTGTGCCCCGCGGCGGTAAGGCGCTGTGCAAGCGCGCGCATCAGGTGCGATTTTCCGCACCCCGGCCCGGCCTTAATCAACACGGCCCGCCCGGCGCCGGCCGGCGGCAGGCTGCGTGCATAATATCCCTGAAAGCCGATGGGCGAAAGCCCGCCCAGGAAAAAATTCAACTCAAAACCCTGCATGCAAAACACCCCTTTGCAACATCCTATGCACAAAGTGGGCGTTTGCTACTTGAAAATGGCGTGTGCCCAAACGTTTTGCGTTTTTGGCAAAAGAAAACCTGCGCCTTCCCGTAGAGGAGGCACAGGTGCAAGGTTAGCCGTGGTAAGTGTGCGTGCACACTTCTTGTATTTTTTCGCGCAGGGCAACAAAGTCGCCGAAGGCGGCTGGCTTTTGGCTGGGGTTGCGCAGCAGTGCCGCGGGGTGCGGCGTTGCGGTGAACAAAGTTCCGCTCTTTTCCGTCCACTGCCCATGTTCTTTCATCACGCTGAAATCTGGCCGAATCAGGCGCTGGGCGGCAATGCGGCCAAGGCATACAATAATTTTCGGCCGTATCAGGCGAAACTGTTCCCGCAAATACGGCATACAGGCCTCCCATTCCTGCGGCGCGGGGTCCCGGTTTTCCGGCGGGCGGCATTTTACGATGTTGGTGATAAAAATGTCATCCCGCTTCAGGTGGATGGCGGCAAGGTATTTATCCAGCAGCTGGCCGCTGCGCCCCACAAAGGGAAGGCCCTGCTCGTCTTCTGTGCGCCCGGGCGCCTCGCCAATGAACATTACCTCGGCGTTGGGGCTGCCCATGCCAAACACCACATGGGTGCGGGTTTGGCACAGCCCGCACTTCTGGCAGGAAAGGCACGTGGCCTGCAAAGTGTTAAAATCCATAGTACACTCCTTTGTGTTGCTGCGTCATCTGTGCCCGGGAAACAGTGCGGTTGGGCGGCCAGCGGCGCAGGCATTGCCGCTGCACATGGAAAACGGCTGGCAGCGCCAAGCGAAAAAGCTGTGTGCCCGCTTGAATGCGGCCGTTGCAAAAGGAAAGAAACAGGGTTCCCCATCTATAGCGCAGTTATAACTTTTTAAGACATTATAGCATATTTCCCTTGAAGTTTGAAGCCGATGGGTCTAAAATAGATACGAAACAGAAGGGGAGGCTTCACGATGAAAATTTTGGTAGAAACATCTGCACGCCATATACATGTTACAGATGAAACGCTGGAAAAGCTGTTTGGCAAAGGCTATCAGCTTACAGTGAAAAAAATGCTCTCTCAGCCTGGCCAGTATGCCTCAAACGAGCGCGTCACGGTGGTTGGCCCGAAGCGCGAGCTTGCGAACGTATCCATTCTTGGGCCCACGCGCAAGGTGAACCAGGTGGAACTCAGCGCCACAGATGCCCGCAGCATCGGCGTTGCGGCGCCTGTGCGCGGTTCTGGTGATGTGGCTGGCTCTGGTGCGTGCAAACTGGTGGGCCCGGCCGGTGAGGTGGAACTGAGCGAGGGCGTTATTATTGCAAAGCGTCATGTGCATATGACGCCGGAAGACGCTCAGACACTTGGTGTGACGGACCGGCAGGTTGTAAAAGTTGCTACGGGCCGCGAAGGGCGCAAACTTGTGTTTGACGACGTAGTGATTCGCGTGAGCGAGAGGTATGCCACCGCCATGCATCTGGATACGGACGAGAGCAATGCGGCCGGGTGCCCCAATGAAGGCGAGATTATTCTGTAATTATATTCCGCAAGGGCTGTGGCAGCGTCTGCCGCAGCCTTTTTTTGGTAGCGGCAGGGCGAAGGAAGGAGGAGGCCGTCATGCTCATCAGTGCCAGCAGGCGCACAGACATTCCCGCCTGTTTCCCCAAGTGGTTTTTGCGCCGCATCGAAGAAGGGTATGTGCTGGTGCGAAACCCGATGAACCCGCACCAGGTAAGCCGTGTGAGCCTTGCGCCCCGGGACGTGGACGGGATAATGTTCTGGACGAAAAACCCTTTGCCCATGCTGGAGGCGGGCCTTTCCGCCTTGAAAAATTACCTGTATTGTTTCCAGTTCACCGTGAACGCATACGGAAAAGAGGTAGAGCCCAATATCCCCGACACCTGGCGGGTGATGGTGCCGGCGTTTCGCAGGCTGGCACAGCAGATAGGCCCGCAGCGCGTGCTGTGGCGCTATGACCCCATCTTTTTCAGCCGAACCTACACGGCCGAATGGCATTTGCAGAGTTTTGCGGCGCTTGCCAGGGCGCTGGCGCCCTATACGCGGCAGTGCACCATCAGCTTTTTGGATTATTACCGCAATACGGCGCGCCGCATGGCCCCCCTGGGGCTGCAAAGAACGTCAAAAGAAGAAAAGGTGCGCCTGGCTGCGCAGCTTGCCGCCATTGCACGGCAAGAGGGCCTGCCGGTTTATGCCTGTGCAGAGGAGGACCTGCCCGCAGCATGCGGCGTTGCCCCGGCCAGCTGCATGGACAGCGGGCTGTTTGAAAGCCTGCTGGGCTGCCCGCTGCCCATCCCAAAAGACAGGGCGCAGCGGCCGGGCTGCGGCTGTGCGCAAAGCGTTGACATCGGCGCATATCACACCTGCCCCAACGGCTGTTTGTACTGTTACGCAAATGCAGGCGCCGGCGCTGCTGCGCGGAATGCCGCACAGCACAACGCGGCTTCCCCTTTGCTGCTGGGGGCGCTGGGGCCCGGCGATGTGGTGACAGAAAGAAAAATGACGGTATACCGGCAGGCGCAGCTGCGCTTTGAATGAGCCGGGCGGAAAGTGAAACGGCCATGGGGGCTCCCATGGCCGTTTCATCAGTTTGTGTGCGTCATGCTGGGGTATATCTTGGCAAGTTTTTCGTCCGGGTAATACCGGTCCATCAGCTGCTGCCAGGCGCTTGTGGCCGGCACGCCCTCGTAGCGCTGGGCCATGCGCAGAACGGCTGCGCCGCTGACAAGGCTGTTCAACAGCATAAAAACCACAATCACCCATGTAAGCGCAACGCCGTATGTGCGCGAGACATTCTGTTCAATCCAGCCGGAAATGCGCGGGTAAATTTCCTTTACCCACACAAGGGCCAGCACACCCCAGAACAGGCAATATAAAAGGTTGATGCGCCCGTTCAAGTTGAAAGGCATGCCGGAATAATCCCAGCTTACGGTGCCGGTGACAGTCTCTTGCAGCCAGCTGCAAAAATATTCGAACGCGCCGCCAATAATGGCGCCGCCCACAAAAATATAGCGGTCGTTTTTTCCGCGCAGGCGCTGAAGCGATACGGTAAGCAGCACGGCGCCAAAGCCATAAATCAGGTTGAACGGCCCCCATACAAGGCCCGTCCGCTGCGAAATTCTGCCCGAGGCAATAAAACAGAAAACAGTTTCAATTACGACGCCCAAAAAGCAGCAGATAAAAAATACCCAGCAAAGCTTGTAAAAGTTTATGCCGTGCGCAAAATGGCCGGGCACTTCTGCGGTTTCCTTGGCAAAGCGCGCGTCGTACCGGCGCTGGCGCGCCAGCGCCTTTTCCCGGCGAATTTCAAGGTCTGCCATCTGCTTTTCAAGGCGTGCTTTCCGCCTGTCGTATTTTTGTTCCAAATATTCGATGCGTTCCAGATGCGTATCCTCCTTTGTGTTTCTGCCAGTGCTGTTTTACACATCCCCGGCCTGTGTTTCACTCTCGCCCGTGGCAGGCAGGGCGCCGGGGCCCCACAGCCATTCGTTTTGCCAGCGGTAAAAATCGTTTGGACTGTCGCCCTCATATTCACTTACGGCATATGCCGCCAGCGCAGGAATATCTGAGATAAGGCCGCATACGTTTTCCGCCAGATACCGCCGCATGCTTTTGTGGTCGTCCACAGTCCATACATATACGGGCAGCCCCGCACGCAGGCAGCGGTTTATAAGCCTTGGCGATACCATGTTTTCTTCAATGGTAAGGAAATTGATGCCGTTTGCCAGAAGAAAACCGGCATCCACGCTGCCCATGCTGCCATAAACGCAATAGCCAATGATATACTCGGGGTGGATGGCATTCATGGCCTGCACCAGGCCATAATCCAGGGACATAAAAAGGCATTGCCCTGCGGCAGCTTGCCTTTCCACCACCTGCGCCACCTGGCGGGCAATGTCGGCTGTTTCTTTTCCATGCATTTTCAGTTCTATCAAAAGGCCAATTTTTCCTTTGCAGTATCTCAGCATTTCTTCCAGCGTGGAGATATGCCCCCGATAGCCATTCTGCATCAGTGTCACAGCCTGCAACTGGCTGGCGGTCAGCTCGTATACATTCCGGTTATCGCCCGCAAGGCGGGCGAGATTGGTGTCGTGAATGACCATGGGAACGCCATCTTTTGAAAGAAGGACATCCACCTCGGCGTAATCTGCCCCGGCATCAATTGCACTTTGAACCGCTTCCAGCGTGTTTTCCACCCCGCCGGGCCCACCCCGATGCCCAATGGCAACCGGGGCGTGCAGCGAAACCGGAAGGGAGAAAACCATGCCCAGAAAAAAGAAAAAGAAAATGGCGGCCATGGCGGCCGATAACCTTTTGTGCCGGCGCACAAAGGGCAGGCGGCCGGCGCGTTGCAACAAGCCGCGAAGCCTGTTTTGCAGAAAAAGCCAGATGCGGCCAGCCGTGCGGTGCGCCTGGCTGGCACGCAAAGAAACAGCGGGCAACGCCTTTGTATCCAGGTTCACTTCGCCCCCCGCGTCCAGGTAAAGCACGGTGCACAAGGAAAGCAAAAACGTGCTGAACGCAATGCGAAGCGCGCTGGATGCCAGAAAGGCGGGCAGAGACCCCAGCAGCCTGCCGGAAAAAAGGTTCGAGATAAGCTCTGGCAAGCCCGCACCCGTAATGCCAATAAATGCAGTGGGCACAATGCCCGGCTGACGGAACAAAAAACACCATACAGCGAAAAACAGGGCCAGCGGCAGAAGAGCCTGACGCCACCGGGTTTTCCAGATGCGGATGCTGCCGCGCACGGCCTGGCCAAACCGGCGGCTGCCCAGTGCCATGTGCGGCAGGGTGAACAGCAGCAAGGCAAACAGCAGAAAAACGGTTAAATAGAACACAACGGCCAATGCGCTGCCGGAGGGCGTTTTGAAAAGCTCGCCGGTGATAAAATTGGGGATGCGCAGCCAGGGCAGCAGAGAAGGCGAAATGCCAAAATCCACCAGAGGAAGAAGGCCCAGCCCGTACAGGGCAAACATCAGGGTGCCCGGGCTTTTCAAAATGCGAAGGGCGGGCACCGCCAGCTCTGCGGCCATGCGCAGGCGGCAAGGGGTTTGGCGCGCCGCACAGCCGGCCATCAGAAACAGTACGGTGAATTCATAATATGCAGCGGATACGCCCAGCACCAAAAACAGAAAAATGCCCAACACGCCGGCCGGTGTGACAAGTGCCCCCACAATGCGTTCATTGAAGGCAAGTTCGGCGTTCCGGCTTAGGGCGTGGTCTGCCAGCCAGGAAAATACGGGCCTGAGCAGAAAACCAACCGCCATTTTGTAGCAAACTTCAAACAGCGCCAGCCCCGGCAGGATGTTTCGAAAAACATCGGCGGCCCGCCGCAGGGTATTTGCCTGCATCTCAATCCTTCTCCTTTTCAGTTGATGGGTCATCCGCTGAAAACAAGTTCCAGTATATCATAATCTGCAGCCTTGTGCACCTGTAATTCGGCATTTCCCGCTTTTTCTGCCGCTTTGGGCGCAAAGAAAAAACTTTGCGGGCAACTTTCGCGCTTACACGAAAAAGGGAAATATGCTATAATTGATACAGTATTACAGACAGCAGCAGGCGTTGCAGGCCATGGCCGTTGTTTGGCCGCAGCGCCTGTTTTTTTGCGGCCGGCTTTTTTGCGCAGCCAAAAGCGCACCGTGCCGCACGCAGCGTTTTGTGGTTTTATGGAAGGGGGAGCGAAATGTTTCAAAAGGGTGAGTATATCATGTATGGAAGCACGGGCGTATGCCGTGTGGAAGATGTGGCCGTGCCGGATAATATCCCCATGAAGGAAAAGGGCACGCTTTACTATAAGCTGGCCCCCGTATATGGGGCGGGGAATATCTATATTCCGGTGGATTCCAAAGTGTTTATGAGGCCTGTGCTTACCAAAGAACAGGCAAATGAGCTGATTGATAAAATACCCAGCATTCAAGAGCCTGTCTATGAGGCAAAGGACCAAAAAAACCTTGCGGATTGTTACCGCGCCAGCCTTCGGGCCCATGAGTGTGAAGAGCTGGTGGGGATGATAAAGGCCATTTACCAGAAGCACAAAAAGCTGGAGGGCACAGGCCGCAAGCTGGGCAAGGCAGACACCGAATATATGAAGCAGGCGCAGGCTCTGCTTCATGGGGAACTTGCCGTTGTGCTGGGCATCTCCTTTGAAGAGGTGCCGGAATATATTGCCGGGCGCATTGAGTAACCGGCCACAAATTCGCTGTTCATGGGCTGTGAGATAAGAAACTTTTTATAGGGGGCAGCGCACAGCTGCCCCTCTGTTTGTTTTCTTGTGTCAACACACCTGAACAAGCGGGCATTTTATGCCCATTTCCCGGCGGCACTTGTGCGGGCGAAAAGCCGTGTGTTATACTGGGGGGCAGAAAGAGAGGTGCCGTTTATGGCATATTATGACAAGCTTTTACAGGCGGCAGAATATCTGCGCAGCCGCATGCCGTTTGCACCAAAGGTGGGCATTGTGCTGGGCAGCGGCCTGGGCGGCCTTGTGGACGCCATGGGGGAACGGGTGACGGTGCCTTATTGCGAGATACCAAATTTCCCGCACAGCCACGTAGAGGGCCATGCCGGGAACCTGGTGTTCGGCTGCGTGGGCAAAACGCCTGTGGTAGCCATGCAGGGGCGCTTTCACTTTTATGAGGGCTTTTCTATGCGGCAGGTGGCGTTCCCCATTTATGTAATGAAGCTGCTGGGCGTGCAGGATGTGGTGATTACCAATGCGTGCGGCGGAATCAATCGCGAGTTTGAGCCGGGGGACCTGATGCTCATAGATGATTTTATCAACACCACCAGCCAGAACCCCCTGCAGGGAGAAAATGACGAACGGCTGGGCCCGCGTTTCCCCGACATGACAGAGCCCTTCAGCCTCGCGCTGCAAACGCGCGCCATGGAAACGGCACAGCGCCTGGGCATTCCGTACCGCCGCGGCGTTTATGCGCTGTTCCAGGGGCCGTATTATGAAACGCGCGCAGAGATTCGCGCCATCGGGCGCATGGGCGCAGACGCTGTGGGCATGTCCACCGTGCCGGAAGCAATTGCGGCAAACCATGCAGGCATGCGCGTTTTGGGCATTGCCTGCATCACCAACCTGGCAACCGGCATTGCCACAGAAAAGCATTCCCACGCCCAGGTGCTGCAAAAGGCCAACGAGGCGGGGCAGAACCTTCAGCGCTGGCTGACGGCGCTGCTGGAAGGCTGGGAATGAGAACGGGCTGTTGCCCAAAAGGAAAAGGAGGAAGAACACATGAGGCTTGACAGAAATGCTAATGTGAACTATTCGACAAACCCGGATAATTTTTTTAACCTGCCTTTTACGGGCATCTGCTCGTTTATGAAAACAGAGATTTGCCCAGATCTTGCGCGCCTTGGCCCGGGGTATGACGTGGCGGTTTTGGGCATGCCGTTTGACGTTGCGGCCTCTGCGCGCAGCGGCGCGCGTTTTGGCCCGCGCGGTGTGCGCGAGGCGTCCACCATCAACTGCGATGGCCTGTATGGCATGTATGACCCGGTGCGTGACACCTATTATTTGGACAAGGGCGAAAAGATTATTGACTGCGGCGATGTGGACGTTTCCCCCTGCGGCTACGAGCAGGCATTTGAAAACTGCACCGCCGCTGTAAAGAAAATACTTTCCACCGGGGCGCTGCCGGTGGTGATAGGGGGCGACCACTCTGTCACCATCCCGGTGCTGCGCGCCTTTTCGGGGTTTGAGGATATCTGTGTCGTCCAGTTCGACGCCCATCTGGATTGGACAGACGCATACGGTGAATTTCGCTATTCGCATTCCTCCCCCATGCGCAGGGCATCTGAAATGGCGCATGTAAGCAAAATGATGCAAATAGGCCTGCGCGGGCTTGGCAGCAGCGGAAAAAAGGATTTTGAACAGGCGCGCGCCTGGGGCAGCACGCTTGTTACGGCGCGCGACGTGCACGAAAAAGGCGCGGCGGGCGTGGCTAAGCTAATTCCGCAGGCGAAAAACTATTACATTACGGTGGATATCGACGGGCTGGACCCTTCCATTTGCCCCGGCACAGGCAGCCCGCAGGCGGGCGGCCTGATGTACCAACAGGTAAGCGACCTGATGGAGGCCGTGGTGAACAAGGGCAACCTGGTGGGCTTTGATTTGGTAGAGGTTGCCCCGCCGTACGACCCCTGCGGGCAAACCTCGCTGTATGCGGCGCAGCTTATTTTAGACCTTATCTGCTATTACACCAAAAAGAGGCCGGCAGAAAAGGGCATATAGACAAACGGCGGAATTTGTGTTATAAATAAGAAAGATGGAAAAAGGCTGAGACGGAGCCAGTAAGCCTTGTGCAAACGCCGAAGCGAGCGGGGGAGGGTGCAAGCCCCGCGCCAGTAGCGCATGGCTGAATATCTCTCCCGAGCCGCGGGCTGAATGCAGCAGTAAGCCGCGCCGGTACCCCGCCGTTACCGGGGGTGCGTATGATGGTACGCAGCAAATAGGTGGTACAACGGAAATTTCCGCCCTGCTTGCAGCAGGGCGGTTTTTTTGTAAGCGAAAAGGAGCTGGAACAACGATGTACGAAAAAGTGCCCACAAGCCTGGATTTCGTCGCGCGCGAAAAGGCCATTGAAAAGTTCTGGAAAGAACATGATATCTTTGAAAAAAGTATCGATTCCCGAAAAAACGGCCCCACCTACACCTTTTATGACGGCCCGCCCACGGCCAATGGCAAGCCGCATATCGGCCATGTAGAGACGCGCTGCATCAAAGATATGATTCCGCGTTACCGCGCTATGAAGGGCTATATGGTGCCGCGCAAAGCAGGGTGGGACACCCATGGCCTGCCGGTAGAGCTGGAAGTGGAAAAACTGCTGGGGCTGGACGGCAAAGAGCAGATTGAAACATACGGCGTAGAGCCCTTTATTGAAAAATGCAAAGAGAGCGTTTGGAAATATAAGGGCATGTGGGAAGATTTCTCTGACACGGTGGGCTTTTGGGCCGATATGCAGCACCCGTACGTCACCTACGAGAACGATTATATTGAATCGGAATGGTGGGCGCTGAAGCAAATTTGGGAAAAAGGCCTTTTGTACAAGGGCTTTAAAATTGTGCCGTACTGCCCGCGCTGCGGGACGCCGCTTTCCAGCCACGAGGTGGCGCAGGGCTATAAGGACGTGAAAGAGCGCAGCGCCGTTGCCAAATTTGCCGCAAAGGGCGAAGAAAACGCCTACTACCTTGCCTGGACAACCACGCCCTGGACGCTGCCCTCGAACGTTGCGCTGTGCGTGAACCCGGCCGAGGAATATGTGAAGGTGAGCATGCACGAGGACGGCACTGTATATTACCTGGCCGCCGCCCTGGCCGACACCGTGCTGGGCGAGGGCACCTACGATGTGCTGGAGCGCTATGTGGGCAAAGACCTGGAATTCCGCGAATATACCCCGCTGTTCGATTTTGTAAGCCCGAAGGAAAAATGCTGGTATGTCACCTGTGCCGATTATGTCACCCTGACGGACGGCACCGGCATTGTGCACATTGCGCCCGCCTTTGGCGAGGACGACTCGCAGGTGGGCCGCCGCTATGGCCTGCCCTTTGTGCAGCTTGTGGACGCCAAGGGCGAAATGACAAAAGAGACCAAATGGGCCGGTGTTTTCTGCAAGGATGCCGACAAAGAGGTGCTGGCAGACCTGCGCCAGCGCGGGCTTTTGTTCAGCGCGCCGGTGTTCGAGCACAGCTACCCGCACTGCTGGCGCTGCGACACGCCGCTGATTTATTACGCCCGCGATTCCTGGTTTATCAAAATGACGGCCGTGCGGGAAGATTTGATTCGCAACAACAACACGGTGAACTGGGTGCCGGAATCCATCGGCAAGGGGCGCTTTGGCGACTGGCTGGAAAATGTGCAGGATTGGGGCATCAGCCGCAACCGCTATTGGGGCACGCCGCTGAACATTTGGGAATGCGAATGCGGCCACCGGCACGCAGTGGGCAGCATTGAAGAGCTGAAACAGCTGAGCGATAACTGCCCGGAAACCATTGAGCTGCACCGCCCGTTTATCGACGGGGTTACCATCCGCTGCCCGCACTGCGGCAAAGAGATGCACCGCGTGCCGGAGGTGATAGACTGCTGGTTCGATTCCGGCGCCATGCCCTTTGCGCAGCACCATTACCCGTTTGAAAACAAAGAGCTGTTTGAAAGCCAGTTCCCGGCCGATTTCATCAGCGAAGCGGTAGACCAAACGCGCGGATGGTTTTATTCCCTGATGGCCATTTCCACACTTCTGTTCAATAAGGCACCGTTTAAAAATGCCATTGTCATGGGCCATGTGCAGGATGAAAACGGGCAGAAGATGTCCAAATCCAAGGGCAACGCGGTGGACCCGTTCGAGGCGCTGCAAACCTATGGCGCAGACGCCATCCGCTGGTATTTCTACACCTGCTGTGCGCCCTGGCTGCCCAAGCGTTTTTCCGGCAAGGCGGTGCTGGAAGGGCAGCGCAAGTTCATGAGCACGCTGTGGAACACCTATGCCTTCTTTGTGCTGTATGCCAATATCTGCGAATTCGATGCTTCAAAGCATGTGCTGGATAAGGCCTCGCTTGGCGCAATGGACCGCTGGGTGCTTTCGAAAATGAACAGCATGGTGAAAGCCGTGGACGAAAACCTGGCCGCCTATGCCGTGCCGGAGGCTGCGCGCGCTTTGCAGGAGTTTGTGGACGACCTTTCGAACTGGTATGTGCGCCGCAGCCGTGCGCGTTTTGCCACAGAGGGCCTTACGCAGGATAACATCAACGCCTATATGACGCTGTACACCGCGCTTGTCACCACGGCCAAGGCGGCGGCGCCGTTCATCCCCTTTATGACAGAGAGCATCTATCAGAACCTTGTGCGCAGTGTGGACAAAACCGCGCCGGAAAGCGTACACCTGTGCGATTTCCCGGCAGTGGACGAGAGCATGATAGACCCCGCGCTGGAACAGCAGATGGACCTTGTGCTGCGCATTGTGGTGCTGGCGCGCTCTGCGCGCAACGGCGCAAACATCAAAAACCGCCAGCCGCTGGCTGCCCTCTATGTCAAGGCGGATACGACCCTGGCGGGGGGGTACTGTGCCATTATTGAGGATGAACTGAATGTGAAGCAGGTGGCCTTTACAGATGATATGACGCAGTTTGCGAACTATCTCTTTAAGCCTCAGCTGAAAACGCTGGGCCCCAAATACGGCAAGCGCCTGGGCGAGATTCGCACGGCCCTGGCAGGGCTGGACGGCGCAGCCGCCAAGCGCGAGCTGGATTCCACCGGTGCGCTTACCCTCGCCCTGCCCGGCGGCGATGTGAAGCTTGCGCCGGAAGACCTGCTGATTGAAACCGCCCAGACAGGCCGCTATTACACCATGGAAGAGGGCGGCGTGGCCGTTGCGCTGGACACGCAGCTGACAGACGCCCTGGTGGAAGAAGGCTATGTGCGCGAGGCAATCAGCAAAGTGCAGACAATGCGCAAGGAGGCCGGCTTCCATGTGGCAGACCGCATTTGCCTGTATGCCGCGGGCAATGACAAGCTGGCCGGCATCCTGCAGGCGAATGAGGCCGAGCTGAAAGAGGGCGTGAATGCCAACCTGGTGGTGTTCGGCAGCCTGGGCGGCATCACCAAAGAGTGGGATTTGAACGGCGAGACCATCACCCTTGGCGTGGAAAAGCTGTAAGCCATTCAAACAAAAGCGGCAGGGCGCAAGCGCCCGAATGCTGCAAAGCCTCTCTTTTTCCGCACGGAAAAAGAGAGGCTTTTTGTTTTGGCATGTGGTAGGATGGTATCATCACAGCAAACAGGGAGGATGCAGCAATGGATTGGGCGCAGTGTTTTAACGAGGCAATTCGCTTTTTGGAAAATGACCTGACGCAGCCGCCGGATGTGGAGGCCGCGGCCCGCATTGCGGGCTGTTCTGTGTTTCACTTCCAGCGCATGTTTGCCTATGTGGCCGGTATGCCCTTGTCCCAGTACCTCAGGCGCAGAAAAATGTCTCTGGCCGCAGAAGAATTGCAAAACGGCGGCAAGATAACCGATGTGGCTCTGCGTTACGGCTACGCCTCGCCCACGGCATTTAACCGCGCATTTCAAGCCGTGCACGGCATAGCGCCCAGCGAGGCGAAAAAAGAGGGGGCCGCCCTGAGGGCATACCCGCCCATCCGCTTCAGCCTTGCGCTGGCGGGCGGCACGGCGCTGGAATACCGCATCGAGCGGCGCGGCGCCTTTTCCATCGTGGGCATCTGCGCCGATATTGGCTGCGAGATGGAACAGAATTTTAAAAATGCACCTGCTTTGTGGGCGCGTGCCGCGGCGGAAGGGGTTGTGGAAAAACTGATGCCGCTGATGGACACGCAGCCGCGCGGCCTTTTGGGCGTCAGCAGCCAGGCAAGCAACGAGCACTGGTGCTACTGGGTGGCCGTGGCCAGCACACAGGCGCCGCCCGCCTGGGCGCAAAGCGCGCAGGTGCCTGCCGCAACGTGGGCGGTGTTCCCCGGCCAGGGCGCCATGCCGGGGGCTATTCAGCAGCTTGAAAAGCGCATTGTGACAGAATGGCTGCCCGGCTCTGGCTATGAATATGCGGATGCGCCCGACATTGAAGTGTATCAAACGCCAGACCCGCGCGCTGCCCGCTTTGAGATATGGCTGCCGGTGAGAAAGCCGTGACGCCATCAGTAAAAGCGGCACAAAGGCATGTTGATGGAAGAAGACGATGGTTTCCTGCGCCAGCGCGCACAGTATCTGCCCCTTTTTCAGAAAAAAGGATTACACCCCGCAGGGGAGCCGCCCGGCCGCCTCGCGGGGCTTTTTGCTTGCCGCCAAACTCTTGTGTTTCTTCAGGCGCAGCGCGAATGGGGAAAACTTTTCTGGGGCGCATGACAAATGGACATTGCCTGGCGGCAATGCTCTAACCCCCGAAAAAGCGCCAGTAGATTTCGCCGAACAGAAATCGGGCAAATAAGGCAGAACCATGAAGCTTGGTGTGCAGCACGCCACAGTAAAAAAGAACCAGATGATACGGGCGCGCGCTTACCCAATAAATTTTCCCCGGCAATCTGCTCGCAGTGCTTTACACCCTGTTGGGTGCGTGGCTTTCCTGCCCCGCATGTTTGCGGAAAGCCGCTCCCGGCGCGCTGAGAATTGCGGGCGCACGTTTCCGCCTTGCAATTGGCAGGGTTTTGTATTATAATATATCACAGCCGTTTGCGCGTGGCGCGGGCGGCCATATGCCGGACAGGGCGGAAAGCGTGCGCTGTTTGGCATGCAGAGGGTGGGCCCTGTGCGATGGGGCACCATGAACCATGTCAGGCGGGGAACCGAGCAGCATTAAGTGGTATGCTCTGTGCGCCGCAGGCATCCTGCCCTCTGTATGCCAAACGGCACACCGGGCGTTTTCGGATGCGCCTGTGGCCTTGTCCGTTTTTTTATTGCCGTCTTTGAAAGGGGGGGCCTTATGTACCGCGCGCTGTACCGCAAATGGCGGCCCAAGACGTTTTCTGATGTGGTGGGCCAGGCGGGCATCACTGCCGCGCTGCAAAACCAGATTACACACGATAAGGTGGGCCATGCCTATCTGTTCACCGGCACGCGCGGCACAGGCAAAACCTCCTGCGCCAAAATTTTTGCCAAGGCGGTCAACTGCCCGCACCGCACCGGGGCAGACCCCTGCTGTGAATGCGAGATTTGCAAAGGCATCGACAATGGCAGCGTCATGGACGTGGTGGAGATTGACGCGGCCTCCAACAACGGCGTGGATAACATCCGCGATTTGCGCGATGAAACGGCTTATACGCCCAGCCAGTGCACCTATAAGGTATATATCATCGACGAGGTGCACATGCTCTCCACAGCGGCTTTCAATGCGCTTTTGAAGATTATGGAAGAGCCGCCTGCGCATGTGATATTCATTCTGGCAACCACCGAGATTCACAAGGTGCCTGCCACCATCCTTTCGCGCTGCCAGCGGTACGATTTCATGCGCATCAAACCGCAGGACATTGAAGCGCGGCTTTTGTATGTGGCCGGGCAGGAGGGCATTCAGCTTGCGCAGGACGCAGCAGAGCTTATTTCCCGCCTGGCAGACGGCGCCATGCGCGATGCGCTTTCCATTCTGGACACCTGCGCGGGCGTGGGCGGCGAGGTGACGCAGCAGCTTGTGCGGCGTATGGCTGGCGTGACGGATAAGAGCTACCTGTTTGACATCAGTGACGCTGTTTTGCGCGCGGACGCCGCAGGGGTGCTGGCTCTGGTGGCACAGCTGCGGGAAAAATCTGTAGACGTAAAGCGCCTGTGCGACGAACTGATTTTGCATTACCGCAACCTTCTACTGGCCGGCGTGCCCGGCGGGCAGGAGTTTTTGATGGGCACAAGCGCCGAAGAACAGGCGCGGTACGAGCAGGCGGCAAAAAATGTGCCGCCTCAGGTGGCTGTGCGCGCGGTGAAGGTGCTGAGCGATGCGCTGGATAAGATGGGCAAGGGCACAGATGCCCGCATTGAGCTGGAGCTGGCCCTGTTCACCCTTTGCCAGCCGCAGGAGGCCCGCATTGCTCAACCGGCAGCCGTGGCCGCCCGGCCTCAAGGCCCCGAGGTGCCCCAGCAGCCTGCCGCGCGGCCGTTTGCGGCGGTGGCGGCACCGGTTGCCCCGGAGGCGCAAGCTGTGGAAAAAGCCCCTGCGCCGGCCCAGGCGCCCATGGCCCAACAGGGCGGGGCAGAAGACAGGCCCCCGTGGGAAGAACCGGCGCCGGAGGAAATGGCCGCGCCCGGCGCACCGCCCCAAAGGCAGGCGCAGCAGCCCCAGCCTGCGCCGGAACAGCCTGCGGCCGGCCTGCAGCACACCTCGGCAAGGGTGGAAGATTTTTCGCCCAAACCCGCGCCTTCGCAGGAGACGGCCGCGGTGGCCCAGCAGCCTTCCAGCGCAAAACCCACGGCCCGCGCCGGTGCCCCGGGCGAGCTGGTGCCCTTTGCCCAGTGGCCGCAGGTTATTGCCGCCATGCAGGAAAAAGACCAGCTTTTATATGCCAATTTGAAGGGGACAAAGGCCTACTTTGACGGCCGGCGCGTGTGGATAGACGGCACAGAGCTGTTTTTGGAATTCATGCGGCGCAACGAGTACTCCTCCGGCCTGATCAAAGACGTAATTGAACAGGTAAGCGGAAAGCGCTACCTGATAGGCCCGTACCAAAAGGCGGGCAAAAAGGCGGCCGCAGCCGCCCCCACCGCACAGCAAACGCTGGATGCCTTGGCACAGCTTGGGGTGCAGGTGGAATATGAGGATGAACAGAAAGGAAAGAACATATTATGAAAGCAAGACTTCCCCAGGGCTATGGAAAACAGAATGTGAACCAGCTGATGCAGCAGGCACAGAAGCTGCAGGAAGACATGAAGGCAAAGCAGGAAGAGATGGAGGCCGCCAGCCACACGGTGACGGCGGGCGGCGGCATGGTGGAAATTACCATGACGGGCGCCCACGAGGTGACGGCTTTGAAGCTGAAACCGGAAATTGTAGACCCTGAGGACATCGAAATGCTGGAAGACCTGCTGGCCGCTGCGGTGAATGAGGCGGTGCGTGTGGTGGACGAGGCCACCCAGCAGGGCATGGCCTCGGTGACGGGCGCGCTTGCCGGGCTGAACTTGCCGGGCGGCCTTGGCCTGTGAGGCGCGCGCGGCCATGGGGTATAATGCGGCGCCGTTAGAGCGGCTGATTGAAGAATTTGCAAAATTGCCCGGCATTGGGCGAAAGGGCGCCACGCGCCTTGCCTATCAGGTGCTGAGCATGGAGAAGGAAGAGGCCCTGCGCTTTGCACATGCCATTGAAGAGGCGCACACAAAAATTCACCGCTGCAAAATTTGCCAGAATTTCACAGAGGATGAAGTGTGCCCCATCTGCCAGGACGAACGGCGAGACCGAAGCACCATCTGCGTGGTAGAGACGCCGCGTGATGTCACTGCGTTCGAGCGCACCCGGGAATACAAGGGCCTTTACCACGTGCTGCACGGGCTTATTTCGCCCATGGACGGCATAGGGGCCGAGCAGCTTTGCATCAAAGAACTGTTGGCCCGCCTGCAAGGCGGCGATGTGAAAGAGATTATCATGGCAACAAACCCCACAGTGGAGGGCGAGGCAACTGCCATGTATGTGGCGCGTTTGGTAAAGCCGTTGGGGGTAAAAGCAACACGCCTCGCCTATGGCCTGCCTGTGGGCAGCAACCTGGAATATGCGGACGAGGTGACGCTGGGCCGCAGCCTTGCCAACCGCGGCGAACTGTGAAAGCACACCGGCGCTTGACAAAAGCTGAAAAATAGCGTATGGTAAAGTTCCCAACGGGGAAAGCTTGGAAAGAAGGGAAGGGATGAAAATGGCCGCGCAGCACCCGGCGGAGAAGCTGATTGCCGAAAACCGCAAGGCAAGGCACGACTATTTCGTCCTGGAACAGCTGGAAACCGGCATTTCTCTTGCGGGCACGGAAGTGAAAAGCCTTCGCCTTGGCGAAGTGAATTTGAAAGATTCCTGGGTGGAAATTGAAAATGGCGAACTTTTTGTGCTGGGCATGCACATCAGCCCATATGAAAAGGGGAATATTTTTAACCGGGACCCTGTGCGCAAGCGCAAACTGCTGGCGCACAAATCTGAAATTCGCCGCCTTGCCCAGCAGCAAAAACTGCAGGGCAACACCTTGGTGCCGCTGAAGCTTTATTTCAAGCGTGGCAAGGCAAAGCTTTGCCTTGGGGTGTGCAAGGGCAAAAAATTGTATGACAAGCGCGCGGATATGGCCGTGCGCAGCGCCAAGCGCGAAATAGACCGCGCGCTGAAGGCGCAGCAGCGTTGAAAATGCCCGCTTTCGGGCTTTTCAAAATATGGGGATGTAAAGGTTTCGACGGGGAGAGTGAAGCGAGAGCAGCGGGTCGTGTTCGAGGGACACACGTAAAACGCCTTCAAAAAAATAGCTAACAACAACAAATTAGCTGTCGCTGCCTAATTAAAGGCGGCTGTCCTGCCTGTTCCAGTGCCGTACAGGGCCAGGGCATCATTTAGGCACTGAACGTGAACGGCCTTAAGCTTTGCGGGCCGTCATGACCTCATGAAGCTACCGAAGCGGCGGCGCGTGCGCCCGCCTGCCGCCGGGGGAACCCTGTAGGCGTATCTGCACCCGGAGATACTAGCGCAGATCTCTTTTCGGACACGGGTTCGACTCCCGTCATCTCCACCAACGTAATGTAGCCAAATCAAGTGTCAAGTCACTATGTCAAGTCTTTAGAAACGCTGCTGTAATGCGGCTTTTTCGGAACTTATAAGACTTTACATACTGACAATCACCTGATTTGGCTACATTTTTTGTTTTGCAGTACGAAAATACATTAGAAATGAATTATTTTGCGGCCGATGTCGGTCTGATATCTACCCAATAATTTTTGGTGTTCCCGGTTTAGCTCTACATACGACTGCTTGGATTCCTGAAGAAGTTTTTTCGTTTTGTTCAATTCCTTTTGAAGACTTAAATTTTTTTGCTTTTGTTTTTCGAGTTCAATCTGGAGTTGTTCTACGGTTGGAGGAGAACTCTCAGCAATTTCTGATACAGAGAGGTTAAAAATTGGGTTGGTTGCCAAATAGGCTTTAATATAAGGCGCATAGAGTGCCTGCCTTGATAGTCCGGCCTCATCTGCTAATGATTGTTTGGTTATCGGAAGATGTTTTTGATACATTTCTTGGAGAGTGTTTTCTATTAAACGTATTGTGGCTTGGCGTTGCTTCTCTTGGCTTGAAGTAAAACCAAAGTTGGATTTGTTTTTATGCGCTTTCACTTTTTTCACTCATCCTTCCTGTGAAACTGCTATACAGCTGAAGGTATTTCTCGTTAAACTGTATAGCTGCTGCATTTTTAGTGGGATTCTCATACAGTTT
>DSTMC04003__coassemble_1104_pt1 | contig 22957 bp, 22 predicted proteins | sample DSTMC04003__metabat2_low_PE_033 | metagenome-assembled genome bin DSTMC04003
TCCCTATCCTACCAAAGGTGGTTTTATTTCTGTCTTTTTCTTCTGGAACAGTTCACGCGCCGGTGGTTTCCTTTTACAACAAAAAGCCCCCTGCCAAGGCGTTGGCGGGGGCCTTTTCTGTTCTATGCGCGCTTTGCTTTGGGGCGCGCTTTGCTTTGGGGCTTTGCGGGCCGGGGCACGTAGCGGGGCCGCCGCCCTGTGTGCCCGGCAGGGCCGGCGTGCGCCGGAAAGTGCAAGCCCGCCGCCGCAAAAAGCCGGGCGCGCGGAACGGCTGCAACCGCCCCGCGCGCCCGGCGCTCTGTTTTTCAAACAATGCGAATCTCATCCATTCGCCAAGGGTGCGGCGTCTGTGCCGCCGGGCACATGCCGCGCTTTCGCCCGGTTTCACCCGGCGGGCAAATTACACCACCAGCTCTTCGTCCGCTTCCTCTTCGGGCGCGGCGAACTCGGCGGCGCGCGGGTCCTGCGCTTCCAGGCGCTGCTCCACCTCGGGCAGGCCGGTGCCCGCCGGGATGAGCTTGCCGATGATGACGTTCTCCTTCAGGCCCATCAGCGGGTCCACTTTGCCCTTGATGGCGGCGTCCGTCAGCACGCGCGTCGTCTCCTGGAAGGAGGCGGCAGAGAGGAAGGAATCCGTGGCCAGCGAGGCCTTGGTGATGCCCAGCAGCACGCTTTGGCCCGTGGCCAGGCGCAGGCCCTCTTCCCCGGCCGCCATGCGCGCGGCCACTGCTTCGTTGGCGTCGCGGAAATCGGCCTTATCCACCGTAGAGCCCTCGATGAGGTTGGTGGAACCGGCGTCCTCCACGCGCACCTTGCGCATCATCTGCAGCACAATCACTTCAATGTGCTTGTCGCAGATATCCACGCCCTGCAGGCGGTACACCTTCTGCACCTCGCTGATGAGGTAGTTCTGCACGGCAATGGGGCCCTTGATGGCCAGAATGTCCTGCGGGTAGGCAAAGCCCTCGGTGATGAGGTCGCCCGCCTCCAGCTCGTCGCCGTCGGAAATGCGCACGCGCTGGCCAAAGGGAATGAGGTAGCTCTTTTCCGTGGGCGCGCCGTTCTCGTCCACGCCCTGCACCACCACATGGCGGTTTTTCTTCGTGTCGTCAATGCTGGCCTTGCCCGCAATCTCTGTCATAATGGCAAGGTTCTTCGGGCGGCGGCTTTCAAACAGCTCTTCCACGCGCGGCAGGCCCTGGGTGATGTCCTCGGCGGAAGCGATGCCGCCGGTGTGGAACGTGCGCATGGTAAGCTGGGTGCCCGGCTCGCCAATGCTCTGCGCGGCAATGATGCCCACGGCCTCGCCCACTTCCACCAGGTTGCCGTTGGCAAGGTTGGCGCCATAGCACTTGGCGCACACGCCGTGCTTGGCCTGGCAGCACAGCACGCTGCGAATTTCCACTTTTTCGATGCCGGCGTCCACCACTTTCTGGGCGTCCCCGGCCGTCATCATGTGGTCGGCGCGCACCAGCACCTCGCCCGTCTCGGGGTGCACAATGTCGTGCACGGCAAAACGGCCCTCCAGGCGCTCGGCCAGCTTTTCAATCATCTCGTTGCCTTCGCGGATATCCGACACCACAATGCCCTGGGTGGCGCCGCAGTCGTCCTCGCGGATGATGACGTCCTGCGAGACGTCCACCAGGCGGCGCGTCAGGTAGCCCGAGTCCGCCGTGCGCAGGGCCGTGTCGGCCAGGCCCTTTCGGGCGCCCTTGCCGGCAATGAAATATTCCAGAATGTTCAAGCCCTCGCGGTAGTTGGCGCGAATGGGAATTTCGATGGTGCGGCCCGAGGTGTTGGCAATCAGGCCGCGCATGCCGGCCAGCTGGCGAATCTGCGCCATGCTGCCGCGGGCGCCGGAATCGGCCATCATGAAGATGGGGTTGCGGGCGTCCAGGTTGGCCTGCAGGGCGCTGGCCACGTCCTCGGTGGTCTTCGACCAGATTTTGATGACGCTGGCATAGCGCTCTTCGTTGGAGATAAGGCCCTTGTTGTACTGCTTTGTCACCTTGGTAATCTGCTCTTCGGCGCTTTGCAGCAGCTCGGCCTTCTGCGGCGGAATCACCGCGTCGCTCACGGCCACGGTGATGGCGGCCTTTGTGGAATATTTGTAGCCCTGGGCCTTGATGCGGTCCAGCATTTCGGCCGTCACGGCGGTGCCGTGGGTGTGGATGCAGCGCTCGATAATCTGGCCCAGCTTCTTCTTGTTCACAAGGAAGCTCACTTCATACTCGAACATGCCGTCCGGCGTGCTGCGGTCCACAAAGCCCAGGTCCTGCGGGATGGGCGTGTTGAAGATGATGCGGCCGGCGGTGGTGTCCACCAGCTTCGAGCGCGTTTCGCCGCCCACTTCCAGCGTGCGGCGCACCTTGATGGGCGCCTGCAGGGTGATGACGCCCTCCTGGTAGGCCATGATGGCCTCGTTCTCGTCGCGGAACACCTTGCCCTCGCCCTTGTCGCCCTCGTTCACCATGGTGAGGTAATAGCTGCCCAGCACCATGTCCTGCGTGGGCACCGTCACGGGCTTGCCGTCGGCGGGCTTCAAAAGGTTGCCCGAGGCCAGCATCAGCATGCGCGCCTCGCGCTGTGCCTCCACCGAAAGGGGCACGTGCACGGCCATCTGGTCGCCGTCAAAGTCGGCGTTGAAGGCGGTGCACACCAGCGGGTGCAGCTTGATGGCGCGGCCCTCCACCAGCACGGGCTCGAAGGCCTGAATGCCAAGGCGGTGCAGCGTGGGCGCGCGGTTCAGCATAACGGGGTGGCCCTTGATGACGTATTCCAGCGAATCCCACACTTCGGTGCGGGTGCGCTCTACCATTTTGCGGGCCGATTTGATGTTGTTGGCAATGCCCTTTTCCACAAGGTCCTTCATCACAAAGGGCTTGAACAGCTCCAGCGCCATCTCTTTGGGCAGGCCGCACTGGTACATCTTCAGCTCCGGCCCCACCACAATGACGGAACGGCCGGAATAGTCCACGCGCTTGCCCAGCAGGTTCTGGCGGAAGCGGCCCTGCTTGCCCTTCAGCATGTCCGAAAGGCTCTTCAGCGGGCGGTTGTTGGGGCCCGTCACCGGGCGGCCGCGGCGGCCGTTGTCAATCAGGGCGTCCACGGCTTCCTGCAGCATGCGCTTTTCGTTGCGCACAATGATGTCGGGCGCGCCCAGCTCCAGCAGGCGTTTGAGGCGGTTGTTGCGGTTGATGACGCGGCGGTACAAATCGTTCAAATCGCTTGTGGCAAAGCGGCCGCCGTCCAGCTGCACCATGGGGCGGATGTCGGGCGGAATGACGGGGATGACGTCCATAATCATCCACTCGGGCCGGTTGCCCGACACGCGGAACGCCTCCACCACTTCCAGGCGCTTCAACAGGCGCATGCGCTTTTGGCCGCTGGCGCTCTCCATCTCGTCGTGAAGCTGGGCGCTCAGCGCGTCCAGGTCTATTTTCGCCAGCAGTTCCTGAATGGCCTCGGCGCCCATGGCGGCCTTGAACTCATCCTCATAGCGCTCGCGCATGTCGCGGTATTCCTTCTCGCTCAGAAGCTGCTTTTCCTCCAGCGGCGTCATGCCGGGGTCTGTCACAATATACGCGGCAAAATACAGCACCTTTTCCAGAAGGCGGGGCGAGAGGTCCAGCATAAGGCCAATGCGGCTGGGGATGCCCTTGAAATACCAGATGTGGCTTACCGGGGCGGCCAGCTCAATGTGGCCCATGCGCTCGCGGCGCACCTTGGCGCGCGTCACTTCCACGCCGCAGCGGTCGCAAATTTTGCCCTTGTAGCGGATGCGCTTATATTTGCCGCAGTGGCACTCCCAGTCCTTCGTGGGCCCAAAAATGCGCTCGCAGAACAGGCCGTCGCGCTCCGGCTTCAGGGTGCGGTAGTTGATGGTCTCGGGCTTCTTCACTTCGCCGTAGCTCCATTCGCGGATCTGATCCGGCGAGGCAAGGCCGATCTTGATAGAATCGAATGCGTTGAATTCCATGAATCGAACCCTTTCTTTCTCGATGTTCCTGTTTCGTGAAAGCGGCCGCGCGCTGTGCCCTCAGCGCGGCGCGCGGCGCCGGTGTTAGTCTTCTTCGCCGTCTGCGCCGTCCGCAAACAGGTCGTCCATGGCGAAGCTGTCGTCCTCGGGTCCCTCGGCGTCCTCCACGTCTTCGATGCTGTAGTCGTCGTTCAGCTCGCTCTCCACCATCACGTCGTCGCCAATGGAAAGCTCGGAATGGTCGAAGCCCACATCGTCGTCGTCATAGTTCTGCTTGATGTCCTTATCCTGCACGCGCATGTCAAGGCCAAGGCTCTGCAGCTCTTTCATCAGCACGCGGAACGCCTCCGGAATGCCCGGCTGCGGCACGGGCTGGCCCTTCACAATGGCCTCGTACGTCTTCACGCGGCCCACCACGTCGTCCGATTTGACGGTAAGAATCTCCTGCAGGGTATAGGCGGCGCCGTAGGCCTCCAGGGCCCACACCTCCATCTCGCCAAAGCGCTGGCCGCCAAACTGCGCCTTGCCGCCCAGCGGCTGCTGGGTAACCAGGCTGTACGGGCCGGTGCTGCGCGCGTGGATTTTGTCGTCCACCAGGTGGTGCAGCTTCAAATAATACATATAGCCCACGGTAACGGGGTTGTCGAACTTTTCGCCCGTGCGGCCGTCGTACACCACGCTCTTGCCGTCCTCGGAAAGGCCCGCCTCGCGGAACATCTCGCGGATATCCGCCTCGTGCGCGCCGTCAAACACCGGCGTCATCACCTTCCAGCCAAGGGCCTTGGCGGCATAGCCCAGGTGCACTTCCAGCACCTGGCCAATGTTCATGCGGCTGGGCACGCCCAGCGGGTTCAGCACAATGTCCAGCGGGGTGCCGTCCTCCAGGAAGGGCATATCCTCCTGCGGCAGAATGCGGGACACAACGCCCTTGTTGCCGTGGCGGCCGGCCATCTTGTCGCCCACGCTGATTTTGCGCTTCTGGGCAATATAGCAGCGCACCACTTCGCGCACGCCGGGCTGCAGCTCGTCGCAGTTTTCGGGCGTGAACACCTTCACGTCCACAATAATGCCGTATTCGCCGTGCGGCACGCGCAGGCTGGTGTCGCGCACCTCGCGCGCCTTTTCGCCAAAGATGGCGCGCAGAAGGCGCTCTTCCGCGGTAAGCTCTGTCTCGCCCTTCGGCGTCACCTTGCCCACCAGAATGTCGCCCGCCGTCACCTCGGCGCCAATGCGAATGATGCCGCGCTCGTCCAAATCTTTCAGGGCGTCCTCGCCCACGTTCGGAATATCGCGCGTAATCTCCTCGGGGCCAAGCTTCGTCTCGCGGCTCTCAATCTCGTACTCTTCAATGTGAATGGAGGTGTACACGTCCTCGCGCACAATCTTCTCGTTGATGAGCACGGCGTCCTCGTAGTTGTAGCCCTCCCACGTCATAAAGCCGATGAGGGCGTTTTTGCCCAGGCTGATCTCGCCGTTCTTGGTGGCGGGGCCGTCGGCAATCACCTGGCCCTTCAGCACCTTTTCGCCCTTGTCCACAATGGGGCGCTGGTTGATGCACGTGCCCTGGTTCGAGCGCATGAACTTGATGAGCTCGTATTCGTCCGTGGTGGTTTTGGACGTGCGCACAATAATCTTGTCCGCCGTCACCTTTTCCACCACGCCGTCGTTTTTGGCCAGCACGCACACGCCCGAGTCGCACGCGGCCTTATACTCCATGCCCGTGGCCACAATGGGCTGCTCGGTCACCAGCAGGGGCACGGCCTGGCGCTGCATGTTCGAGCCCATCAGCGCGCGGTTGGCGTCGTCGTTTTCCAGGAAGGGAATCATGGCCGTGGCCACGGAAACCACCATCTTCGGCGAGACGTCCATAAAGTCGGCGCGGCTGCGGTCCACTTCCAAAATCTCGTCGCGCCAGCGGCACGAAACGCGCTCGCGCAAAAAGTGGCCCTCCTCGTCCAGCGGCTCGTTGGCCTGCGCCACAATGTATTCGTCCTCCACGTCCGCCGTCATATACACAACTTCGTCCGTCACCACGCCGCGCTCTTTGTCAATGCGGCGGTAGGGCGCCTCAATAAAGCCGTATTCGTTAATTTTGGCAAAGGTGGCAAGGTACGAAATCAGGCCGATGTTCGGGCCTTCCGGCGTCTCGATGGGGCACATGCGGCCATAGTGCGAATAGTGCACGTCGCGCACCTCGAAGCCCGCGCGGTCACGCGACAGGCCGCCCGGGCCCAGGGCCGAAAGGCGGCGCTTGTGCGTCAGCTCGGCAAGGGGGTTGTTCTGGTCCATAAACTGGCTCAGCGGCGAAGAGCCGAAGAACTCCTTCACCGCGGCCACCACCGGGCGGATGTTGATGAGCGCCTGCGGCGTCACAACCTCCATGTCCTGCGCCTGCAGCGTCATGCGCTCGCGAATGACGCGCTCCATGCGCGAAAAGCCAATGCGGAACTGGTTTTGCAAAAGCTCGCCCACGCTGCGGATGCGGCGGTTGCCCAAATGGTCAATGTCGTCGGTGGTGCCAAGGCCGTGGCCCAGGTTGTTCAAATAGTTCACCGAGGCGAAGATGTCGTCCACCGTCACCGTCTTGGAAATCAGCTTGTCGTGGTTTTTGCGCAGCAGTTCCTTCTGCTCGTCCACATTCTCCGTCTCGTCCAGAATGGCGCGCAGCCCGGCAAAGCTGACACGCTCGTTGATGCCGCACTCGGCCGGGTCGAACGAAAGGAACTCTTTCGCGTCCACCGTGCCGTTGGTGAACACCTTCACTTCCTTGCCGTCCACCGTCAGGTACACCAGGCTTACGCCCGCGGCCTCGGCGGCGGCGGCCGTCTCTTTGCTCACCTTTTCGCCCGCGGCGGCCAGCAGCTCGCCCGTCAGCGGGGCAATGATGTCGCGCGCAGCCACATGGCCGGCAATGCGCTTGGCAAGCGCCAGCTTCTGGTTCATTTTATAGCGGCCAAAGCGCGAAAGGTCATACCGGCGCGCGTCAAAGAACAGGCTGTTCAAATGGCTCTGCGCGCTCTCCACCGTGGGGGGCTCGCCCGGGCGCAGCTTGCGGTACGTCTCCAGCAGGCCCTCTTCCTCGCTGGTGGTGGGGTCTTTGGCCAGGGTGGCCTCAATGCGCGCGTCGTCGCCGAAGAAATCGCGGATGCGCGCGTCGTCGCCCAGGCCCAAAGCGCGCAGGAACACCGTCACCGGAATTTTGCGGTTTTTATCAATGCGCACATAGAACACGTCGTTCGAATCTGTCTCAAACTCAAGCCATGCGCCGCGGTTGGGGTTCATGGTGGCGGTAAACAGCTCTTTGCCCGTTTTGTCGTAGCTTTTGCCGAAATACACGCCCGGGCTGCGCACCAGCTGCGAGACAATGACGCGCTCGGCGCCGTTGTACAGGAACGTGCCGGAATCCGTCATCAGCGGGAAATCGCCCATGAAGATCTCCTGCTCTTTCACCTCGCCCGTCTCTTTGTTCAGCAGGCGTGCGGTGACGCGCAGCGGCGCGGCATAGGTGGCGTCGCGCTCTTTGCATTCCTTGATGGTGTATTTGGGCTGGGAGTCCAGGCGGTAGTCGATGAAATCCAGCACAAGGTTGCCGGAATAATCCTCGATGGTGGAAATATCGCGGAAGACCTCTTTCAGGCCCTCTTTCAAAAACCAGTTGTACGAGTTTTTCTGCACCTCGATGAGGTTCGGCATGTCGATGACTTCATCGATGCGCGAAAAGCTCATGCGCTCGGTTTTGCCAAGTTGTACGGGCTTGACTTTCACCATAATTTGCGACCACTCCTTATTTTTTCAGCATGTTCCGCTTCTTCGTAACACCGCGTAAAGCGGCCCTTCTGCCGGGGCAAAAATCGTCAAAATGCACAAATATTTTCGGCATTTTTTTGGCGCAGGGGCAGACAAGGCCATGATGATACATGATAAGCATTATAAGACGGAAAAAGCGCGCCGTCAAGGGAAAAACCAAAAAAATAAAGCCCAAAAACGCAATTGGTTCACCCGGGTGCGTGTATTGTTTTTTCGTGCAGGGCTTTTGCACAGCCGCACCGCGCGGCGCGCGCGGGCCCGGCAATAGCACGGCGCAGCCCCCTTGCGCGCAGGCGCGCGGCAGGCGTGCGGCACTGTGTGCCGGGGGTCAAACGCCCCGGCAGGCTGCACGGCGCGGCGCGCGGCTGTGCCATGCCTTCTCTGCCCCGCGCCCCAGGCCGCTGTGCGCCAAAGGGGCCCGCGGGCCCCACACAGGCCACCGGCCCGCCTTGCCCGCCAGCCCGCTTTGCCCTTCTGCCCTTCCCGGGCAGGGGCGGCGCCCCGGCAGCGCAAAGCCCCGCGCGCGGCCGGCTGGCCGCGCGCGGGGCGAAACTTATCTGCCTTTTTCCGGGCGCGGGGCCCGGCTTATTTTCTGGCTGCAAGGGCCGCAAAATCCACGGCGGCAAGTTCTTCGTTGATGCGCTGGGAAATGCGGCACATCTCGCGGCGAAACGTGCAGGTGTCCTGCGCGCCGCGGTTGCAAGCCGCGGTATCGTCTGCGCAGCGCGTCATGCGCCAGGGGCCCTCCACCACGTCGATCACGTCTTTCAGGCTGATATCCTTCGCGCTGCGCGCCAGCTCGTAGCCGCCGCGGTTGCCCTTGAAGCTGGACACAAGCCCCCCCTGCGCCAGCTTGCCCAGTATTTTCAGGGCAAAGCGCAGCGAGACGCACATCTCCTCGCTGATGCTGCGCGCGTCGCGCCGCACGCCGCTTTTGGCAAGGCAATACACAATGCGAATGGCGTAATCCGTCTCCTGCGTGATATACACCGGCCCGGCCTCCTTTTAACTATACCGTTTCACTATAGTTTAATATAACAGGCCGGGCGCGGTTTGTCAAACCTCATTCCAGCGGAAAGGCCGTGCCGTTCACCTCCACGGCCGTCACCTGCGAAAGGTCCACCGCCTGCAAAAGCCGAATGATCAGGCTGCCGTCTGCCTGAAAGCGCGTGCTTGGTACGCCCGCCGTGCCCTGCTCAATGTCCCACCAGCTCAAAGCGGGCAGCCGTGTGCCGTCCGCAAAGCACAGGGCCACGGGCGTGTCCATCAGGGCAGACATCTCGCTTGCCGCCACGGGCGCCTTTAGCTGCAGATATACCGAGATCGGCGAAATTTCCAGCTTTTCCAGCGCGCTTTCAAAGCCCGCATCGGCAGGCGTCTGCAGCAGGCTGACGCCCGCGGGCTCGTATTCCAGGCGGAAGGCAAAGCTGAAATGCCCCGGCACCACGGCGTCCCCGTCGTGCAGGCGCTCGCCCGCGCCGGGGGCCGAGTTGTGGTACATGTTCCACAGCTCTATCTGCGCCGTCCGCCCGCTCAGCGGGGTGGACACGCTGGCCATCAGCACAAAGCGAAGCTGGTTTTCGGCCGCCTGCCCGCCGGGCAGGGCCTGAATGGTGACGGCCGTGGCGTCCGGCGCGTCTGTTTGAAACGAGGCCACGTCAAAATTATATTCCTGCGCGCTTTGCAGCTGCGTGCCCTGCGGCGCGGTGACGGTGAAGGGAATATACACGCAGTGGCTGTCGCCCAGCACGCCCTCCAGCGTAATAGAGGCGTCCCCCACCGTCTGCGTCAGGCCCAGGCCCTGGCTCAGCTCGCCCAAAAGGGGCAGTTGCTGCTGCTCAAAGCCCAAAAAGGCCGCAAAGTCTGCGCCCCAGGCAAAGGCGCCCGCCGCCCCGGCCGCCAGCACGCCGCAGGCCAGCGCCGCCGCCAGCAGCAGGGCGGCCATGCGCTTTCCGCCGTGGGCACGGCGCCGCGGTGTGCCCGCCTCAGGCGCGGTGCCGCCGCCTGCCTGCGCGGGCGCGGCGGCCAGCAGCCGCCGAAGCTGCGCCGCCTGCTGCGCCTCGCCCAGCGGCACGGGGGCATATTCCTCCGGGCGCACGGTGGCCCGGTTCAGCGCGTCGTATTCGTTTTTCATTTTTCACCGCTCCTTTCCCGCAGGCGGGCCAGCCGTTGCCGGGCACGGGCCACCCGCGTGTTCACAGCGCCCACGCTGATGCCGCGCGCGGCGGCCAGTTCGGCCGGGGTGCTGCCGTAAAAATACCGGCCCAGCAGAAGGGCGCGGTCCTCGGCGGGCAGGCCGCGGAACATATCTTCCAGCTCCAGCGCAAAATATTCGTCCGCCGTGTGGCCCGCCAAACGCTCCAGCTCCTGCGCGCCGCCCGCCGGGCGGGTGCGCGCGGCCCGGCGCACCGCGTCAATGGCGCGGTAGCGCGCCACGGCGGCGGCCCAGGCCCGAAAACTGTGCTGCCCGTCAAACCGCCCCGCGTTCTGCCAAATGGCCAGCAGGGCGTCGGCCAGAATGTCGTCCGCGTCCAGCCCCGGCGCATGCCGCCGCACCACGGCGTTCAAAAGCCCGCCGTATTCGCGTACAAGCTGTTCCGCCGCGTCCGCCTCGCGCCGCGCCAGGGCCGCCGCCAGCGCCTGTTCTGTCTGGTAAGGATGCATTGGTTCCACCTCTTGCCCTTTTTCTTTTTGTGAAAAGCGCTTTCACCCTTCTATACGCCCGGCGCAGGCCGTTTCTTACACGCCCGCGCACATTTTTACAAAACGCGGCGCGCCCCACTGTGCCGCGCGCAGCGTCTTGCCCGCCCGCAGCACATTCAAAGGGCCCGGCAATCCGTTCGGATTGCCGGGCCCTTTGCTTTGCGCAGGGCTATTCCTCATAATCCAGGTTCTGAAAAAGCGGGCTGGCCCAAAAATCGGCAAACGGCACCCCAAGCCCCTGGCATATCTTTTTCAGCGTGGTCACCCCGGTGTTCCGGATGGGCGAGGCGTCGCGAAGCATGGCGTCCAGGGTGCTGTGATGGATGCCGGCGCGCTCTGCCAGCCGGTTGACGGAAAGGCCCTTTTGTTTTGCCAGCTCTTGAATGCGCTGGCACACCGCCTGCTGCGTGGTCATGCTTCATCCCCTCTCGCGGAAATACCCGCAAGAAAAGCCTACCCGATGTGCGCGGCATTTTTCGCGGATATTTCCGCGAAAAATGATTGAAAAGCACAATGCCACCTGTTAAGATGAAACCAGAAAGTGCAGAATTTTGGGGTATCTGCGCAAAGTTGGCCCTTTGTGCGCGAAATTTGCAGCCTGTTTTCGGGCGGGCGCACAAACGGCCGCATCCAATTGAACAGGAGGAGAACACAATGGAAACTGAAACCACCACACAAAAGCCGAAAGGCATTGCCTGGGCATGGCTTGCCTGGCGCGGGCTGAGCAGGGGCCCGCGCATGGCCCTGGTCGTCGCCGTTATAGGGTTGCTGGCGGCGTTTTTGGCGGCACTGCTTTTCCTGCCGGGGCGGCGGAATGGCCACAAGGTGGTAACCACCGCACAGGCCTCGCTGAAACAGGCGCTTGCCATCAGCGAGCTCTCTACGCTGGATTATACCTATAACGCCATTGTAGAGGTGTGCGAAGAGGACGGCGAAACGCCGAAATACTATGTGGCTTACCAGGGCGCCGTCACCGCGGGCGTTGATTTTTCCAAGCTGGACATGGACGCAGACGAGGCGGAAAAACACATCCGCATCACCCTTCCACAGGCAGAGGTGCAAAGCGTGCGGGTAGACATGGGCTCTATGGAGTTCATCTTCCACAAGGCCCGGTATGAAACCGAAACCATCTCGCAGGAGGCCTACCAGGCTTGCCTTGCCGATTTGAAGCGCGAGGCCGCACAGCAGGGCCAGCTGCTTGCAACGGCCAGGGAAAACGCCGTGGCGGCCGTGGAGGCCCTGCTTTCGCCGTGGGTGAAGCAGTATGACGGGCAATACACCGTCACCATTCAGTGAGGTGAAAAAAATGAAAAGAAAGCTAGCCGCGCTCAAAACATCCCTTCTGGCCGCCGTGCTGGCGGTGATGCTGGCCGCGTGCTCTGTGCAAAGCACACAGGCGGCCGTGCCGGACCTTGGGCAGGTGCGCAGCATCTGCAGCCTGGCCACGCTGGAATGCTATTACCACAATGTGGCAAAATCCACCAAGACGGCCGGGGGCGGCATCACCGGCATTTTCGAGCGGGACAGAACGTTCTGGATTGAATACGACGGCATCGCCACCCTGGGCATTGATATGTCCCTGGTAGAGATGGACTTAGACGGGCAGAACGTTCACATCAGCCTGCCCCCGGCCCAGGTGATGCACATTTCCATTGATGAGGATACCCTCAACGAGGAATCTTTCGTCTATTCCCAGGACGGCTGGAACAAAAACCCCGTCACAGCGGCCGAGCAGACGGCCGCCATCCAGCAGGCGCAGCTGCAAATGGAAGAAACCGTGCAAAGCAACGCCGCGCTGCTGGCCAGCGCCCAGAACCGCGCCAAATCTCTGATTGAAAACTACATCCGGCAGCTGGGCCAGCTTACCGGCACAGACTATCAGGTGACGTGGGTGTACCAGGGCGGCCAGCCCGCAGAGAGCGCCGCCCCGCCGCAAGAGGCCTCTTCCGCCGCCTGAAGCCGAAAGCCGGGTGCGTAGAAAGGAGATGCGAACGAAATGTGCAATGCCTGGTTCGACCATGTAATCCACATTCTGCTCGCCTTTGCCGCGGATGCCCGCGAACAAAGAGACCGAAACCCTACCGATTTTTCAGAAGGAGTGCTTCAGGGTTACCGCGATGCTCTTTGCACGGTCAAGCACACGCTGTCAGAGCATTCGTACGATTTATCCCGCTGTGGGCTTGACATAGATATTGAAGACAACTACTCGTAGCCCTTGGCAACGCTCTGGATGTGATGCTGAAGCAGCCGGAAAGGACCAGCGAATGACAAAAAAAGTTTTTCATGAAATTGTAGTGCGTCTGGTTGAGCAGGCCAACCTTGCACAAAGCGAAAAGGCCTTGAAACAAGATGACTTTTCAACAGGGAAGGTTCAGGCGTATTGCGAAGTACTTGACACCATAAAAGACAATCTATTAGTGGAATATGAAGATTATGACCTAGCCCAATACGGGCTTGCGGACAATTTGGAAAGTATCTATTCTTAACCCCATTGGGCTGACGTCTTGGGCGCCTCCGCCGCCGCGGCACACACAAGCGCCCGGCCTCTTTGCCAAGAGGCCGGGCGCCTGTTTTGTTTTGCAATTTGCCGCGGGCGGCCGCTTTCTATGCGGCGGGCGCGCCGGCAATGTATTCCCCGCGCACCGCGGGCACATAATAGGCGCCGTACACGGTGCAGCCCGGGGCGCAGTTCTGCTGCGCCTCTTCGGGCAGCTTTACCCAGAAGCGGTACCACGGGGCGTACACCTCGCTGCCCTCGCGGTAGCAAAGCTGCACCGCGGCAATGTCCGCCTCGCTTTGCACCGCATAGGGCGCGCCGGCCAGGCACTGCCCCTGCAGCAGCATGGCGCGCGCCTCGCTTTCCGAAACAAGCGGATATTCCCCCAGCGCCTGGCCCGGCTGCGGCTGCTCATACAGGATGGCGCCGCTTTCCCCGCCGGAAAAGCTCAAACGCCCGCAGCTTGCAAACAAAAGCTGCTGCGCGGGCGACGCCGCGGCGTCCCACACAAAATGCGTCAGATGCAAAGTGCCTTCAAAGGTATAATCGGCCTGCACGGCGGCCTGCGGGGCCTGCATGCCCAGCGCCGTGCCATACTCGTCCGCAAGCTGCTGCACGGCCGCGGCATACGCCTGCACATCGCCGCCATCCAGCGCCGCATCAAAGCCCCCGGACAGCTCTATGCGCACACCGCCGCCGCGCGACGCCGTTATCACAGCGCCGTCCGTGCACACGGCCGTTGCCCAGCTTGGCGCAAGGTTATATTCCAGCTGGGCCTGTTTTTCGGCCGCCGCCTCGGGCGTGTCCTCCTCAGAGGGCATCAGCCCTGCCTCTTCAAACCTTTCCAGCGTGGCCTGCCTCTGTTCCTCGGTGGGCGAAACCTCCACGCTTTCCACCGCAAGGCCCAGCGCCTGTGCCGTCTGGCGGGCCATGGTGCAAAGCTCTTCCTCCGTGTATGTGCGCGCGCCGGTAACGTCTGCCGGGCGCGCGTTCCGGTACACCGTCAGCGCGTCTGGCATCTCTTCGCCCTGCCCGGGCCAGGCCGTGGGCAAAAGCTCGCTTTCGCTTTGCACCATCACGGCCTCCATGCCAAGGCCCGCGCCGCCCGCCTCCTCCAGCGAAAAGCCGGGCAGTGCGCCGCTTTCGGGCGCCGCGCCGGCCCCGGCGCCCGCGCTTTCCTCCTGCGCGGCGGGCGCGCCGCTGCTTTGCAGGCTATTCTTCGCCTGCTGTGTTCCCCCGCTGGCAAGGCCGCCCCGGGGCACGGCGGTGCCCAGCACGGCCGCGGCCAAAAGCGCAGCGCACGCCGCCGTGGCAAGCCCCGCGCCAAAACGCACGGGCGGCCGCCTTTTCACCGGCTGTGCGGCGGCGGCCACGGCGTCCTGCAGCATGGCCTCGTCCACTTCGCCAATGGCGCGAAACAATGTTTCTGCCCTCACACTTCCACCCCCTGCTGCTGTAAGTAGGCCCGCAGGCGCTGGCGCGTGCGGCACAAAAGCGTGCGCGCCTTTGTCTCGGTAATGCCAAGGCGCCCGGCGGCCTCACGCACGGGCATGCACAGAAAATAGCGCATCAAAAACAGCCTGCGCGCCGTGGGCTTCTGTGTGCCCAAAAAGCGCTCTATCAGCCCCGCAAGCTCTTTTGCGTCCAGCCCGTCCTCTACACGGCCGGGCGCGGCGGGCTGTGCGCCGCACTCTTCCAGCTCGCTCAGCAGGGCCTGCGCCGCGCCGCCGCCGCGCTTTTGGGCGCTTTCAAAGGCGGCCTTATCCAGCGCAAGGTTGCGCGTAATGCGCCCCAGAAACGGCGCCAGAAAACACGGCCGCGCCGTGGGCATGGCGTTCCACGCGCGCAGCCAGGTGTCGTTCACACACTCCTCTGCGTCCTCGCGCACGGGCACCAGCCGCCCGGCAATGGCAAGGCAATATGCGCCGTATTTTTCCTGTGTGTGCCCAATGGCCTCCGGCGCGCGCTGCCAATACAGCTCCACAATGGCCGCATCCTCCACGGGGCCCTCCTCCTTTCCGCATGTGCATGCAAGGGCATGCGTGCCCGCGCGGGGCCGCGCGCCCCGCGCATTTTGCTTTCGTTCTACCTGTAAACACGGCATATGCCCCGCATTTGTGGCATTTTGCGCGCCCTGCGCGCCTTTTTTGCCGCACAGCGCGCGCAAAAAGGCCGCGGCCGGGCTGTGCGCCCCCGCCGCGGCCCTGTGCTTACAGGCACATCTCGTAAATTTTTTTCACATCCGCCGCACCCAGGCCCACATAGGCCTCGTTTTGCAGCGCGGGCGTGGCGGCCTTTTGGGCCATTTCGTCAAAGCGCTCGGGGCCAATGCCCACCTCGCGCAGCGTGGCGGGCAGGTGCAGCTCTTCCACAAAGAAGCGCCGGGTGGCGTCAATGGCGCGGCGCGCAAGTTCCATTTGCCCCAGCGCGGCGTCCAGGCCCCACACGTTCACGCCGTATTCGGCAAACTTGGGCGCCGTGGCCTCGCTTAGCACATAGCGCATCCACGCCGGCGTCAGAATGGCCAGGCCCACGCCGTGCGTAATGTCATAGCAGGCCGAAAGCTGGTGCTCCATGGTGTGCACGCTCCACGGGCACTCTTTGCCCAGGGCAATGGTGCCGTTGATGGCGTGGCTGGAGGCCCACATCAGGTTGGCCCGGGCGGTGTAATCGTCCGGCGTGCGCAGGGCAATGGGCCCAAAGTGGATGCACGTTTTCAAAATGGCCTCGGCCATTCTGTCCTGCAAATAGCCCGTCTGGCAGCGCGAAAAATACGTCTCCAGCGTGTGGCTCATAATGTCCGCCGTGCCGGCCGCCGTCTGGTTTGCGGGCACGGTGAAGGTGTAGGCAGGGTCCAGCACGCTGGCCACGGGGCGCATGGCCGGGTGGGCAATGCTGCGCTTTTCGCTTGTCTGCCAGTTGGAAATAACGGCCACGTCGTCCATCTCCGAGCCGGTGGCCGAAAGCGTCAGCACGCTGAACACCGGCAGCACCTGCGTCACCGGGGCCTTGCGCTCAATCAGGTCCCATGCGGGGCCGCTGTAAAAGCGGGCCGCCGCCACCACCTTGGCGCAGTCGATGGTGCTGCCGCCGCCCACGGCCAGCACGCCGCCCAGGCCGTGCTGGCGGCACAGCGCGGCGCCCCTGTCCACCGTGGTGGTGCGGGGGTTGGGCTCTACCCCGGCAAGCTCCACATACGAAATGCCCGCCTCGCACAGCGCGCTTTGCACCTGGGCCAGCAGGCCCGTGCGCTTGACAGAGCCGCCGCCATAGCACAATAAAACCTTATCAGTATGCCGGCGGATGGCTGCAGGCAGCTTGGCCAGCTGCCCGCGGCCAAAGAAAATTTCCGTGCCAATGTGGTAATCAAAATTCAGCATATCCCTCTTCCTTTCCATGTGCCCGGCGCGCGTGCAAAAGCGGCAAGGTTGCCCCGGCCGTGCGGCTTAATCCAGAAAATCGCGCAGCTTTTTCGAGCGGCTGGGGTGGCGCAGCTTGCGCAGGGCCTTGGCCTCTATTTGGCGGATGCGCTCGCGCGTGACGTTGAACTCTTTGCCCACTTCCTCCAGCGTGCGCGGGCGGCCGTCCTCCAGGCCAAAACGCAGGCGCAGCACCTTTTCCTCCCGCGGGGTAAGGCTTTTCAAAACGCCCGAAAGCTGCTCTTTCAGCAGCGTGTGGCTGGCGGCCTCGGCGGGCATGGGGGCGTCCTCGTCGGGAATAAAATCGCCCAAATGGCTGTCCTCTTCCTCGCCAATGGGCGTCTCCAGGCTCACGGGCTCCTGCGCCACGCGCATAATCTCGCGCACCTTATCCACCGGCATTTCCAGCTCGGCGGCAATTTCGTCCGCCGTGGGCTCGTGGCCGTTGCGGTGCAAAAGCTGGCTGGACACCTTCTTCACCTTGTTGATGGTTTCCACCATGTGCACGGGAATGCGGATGGTGCGCGCCTGGTCTGCAATGGCGCGGGTGATGGCCTGGCGAATCCACCATGTGGCGTAAGTAGAAAACTTGAAGCCCTTGGTGTGGTCAAACTTTTCCACCGCCTTAATCAGGCCCAGGTTGCCCTCTTGAATCAGGTCCAGAAACTGCATGCCGCGGCCCACATAGCGCTTGGCAATGGACACCACCAGGCGCAGGTTTGCCTCGGAAAGGCGCTGTTTGGCCTTGTCGCCGTCCGGCCCGCCGCTTTGAATCTTCACGGCAAGGTCTATCTCTTCCTCCGGGCTCAAAAGCGGCACGCGGCCAATCTCTTTCAGGTACACCTTCACGGGGTCGTCAATGTTCACGCCCTCGGCGGAAAGCGCGCTCTCCAGCTCGTCCACCGTCTCTTCGGTAAGGGTAAACTCCTCCACGTCGGCGTCGGGCTCGTCCACAATTTCAATGTTGTTCGCGTCCAGCGCCTCGTACAGCTTGTCCACCAGCTCTACTTCAAAGCCTATCTCCTCCAAAGCGTCGTTAATTTCTTTGGTGGTGATTTTCTGGTTGCGCTTGCCCAGCTCTACCAGGTTTGTGATGACGTTTTTCTTTTCTCCCATGGTATCTCCTTCTCGTGTTCATTGCTGTTGCGCAGCAGGCCGCGGCGGCCCGCTGCGCGCGGGTGGCTATTTCTTTTTTTCTTTCAGCTCGCGCAGGTAGCTGTCTATTTGCTGCGCCGTGCTGTGCGCGGCCGCCGCGCTGCCCGGCTGGCCGCCCTCGATGCGGGCAAGGTACATATCCACATCCTGCTCGGTAAAGCCCACGTCGTAGTTCTGCGCCAGAATGCGGCTGATCAGGGCCAGCGTCTCTTCGGGCAGGTGCCCCGCCAGCGAGGCAATGTCTGCCGTCTCGCCGGCGTCGTGCGCCGCCAGCACCAGCCGGTATGCCTGGCCCAGCCCTTCGTCCAAAAACTGCCCGGGCGCACAGCGCGCGGCCGCGCGCGGGCAGAACTCCGGTTTTTTCAACACCGCCGCCAAAAGCTGCTGCTGGGCAAAGGCCACGCCCAGCGCCCTGGCCCCGCCCTGGGAATAGGGCACCTTCACGCGGCCCGTGTTGCCCTCGGCCAGCAGCTCTTTCTGTTTTCTGGCCCGCTGGCGGTAGCCCTGCGCCTTCACGGCGGCGGCCAGCTGCGTTAAAATGGCCGCCTTGTCCACGTCCGTCTGCTCGGAAAGGCGCCCGGCGTACACATCGCGCTCGGTGGCCGTCACGGCGCTCGACGCCAGCACGTCAATGGCCTCTTTCAAATAGCCCACGCGGCCGTCCGGCCTGGCAAGGTCGTATTTTGCGCGCCGCTTTTCCAGCTCATATTCCAGGGCGCCCGCGCTGCCGTCCACAAGCTGGGCAAACCGCTCGGGCCCGTATTTTTGAATGAATTCGTCCGGGTCTTTCGCGCCCGGAATGTTCAGCACCGATGTTTTCACCGGCGAGGCGCTGAACAGCTCGATGGCGCGGGCCGTGGCCTTCTGGCCCGCCTCGTCGGAATCGTAGCACAGCACCACCTCGTCGGCATATTCGCTCAAAAGCTTCACCTGCTCGGGCGTCAGGGCCGTGCCGCAGCCCGCCACCGCGGTGGTAAAGCCCGCCGCGTGCAGGCTGATGACGTCCATATACCCTTCGCACAGGATATACCGCCGCACGTCGCTTTTTTTCGCCACGTTCAGCGCAAACAGCGTGCGGCTTTTTTTATACACCACCGTCTCGGGGCTGTTGATATATTTGGGCTTTTCCGGGCCCATGTTGCGCCCGCCAAAGGCAATGACATTGCCGCGCAAATCGAAAATGGGCACCATCACCCGGTTGCGGAACACATCGTACAGGCTGCCCTTTTCGCTGCGCTTCACAAGGCCAGAGGCCAGCATCTCCTCCTGCGTGTAGCCCAGCCCCCGCAAATGGTTGCGCACGGCGTGAAAGCTGTTGGGCGCATAGCCCAGGCCAAACCGCGTGATGACGGCGGGCGAAAGCCCGCGCGTCTCGCGCCAGTAGCGCCGCGCCGCGCGGCCCTCTTCGCTTTGCAGGCACTGCACAAAAAAGCGCGCCGCGTCTTTGTTGATGGACACAATGCGGCTGCGCAGGCGGCCGGCCTTGTCGTCCTCTTCCGGCATGGCCATGCCGGCGCGCGCGGCCAGCGTTTTCACGGCCTCCACATAATCCACATTGTTTATTTTTTTGATAAAGGTGATCACGTCGCCCCCCGCGCCGCAGCCAAAGCAGTAAAAGCTCTGCGTCTCGGGGTACACCACAAACGAGGGCGTCTTTTCGCTGTGAAACGGGCAAAGGCCCGTGTAAGTGCGCCCGCGCCTGCGCAGCTGCACATAGCTTTGCGCCACGTCCACCATGTCGTTGCGCTGCACCAGCTCTTCAATATAGCTTTGCGGTATCATGCCTTTGCCTCCTCTCGCCGTAAAATGCGCCGCGGCCGGGCGCCGGGCGCCCTGCCGGGCCGGGCGCGGGCCGCCAAACTGCCCCCGCGGCCGGGCGCGTCAGGCGCGCTCAAAGCCCTGATAGCGCGTGCCCTGAAACGTCAGGCGGCCCCTGTCGCCCTCGGCCAGCATGCCGTATTCTTCGCCGCGCACGGCCAGCTCTATGCGGCTGCCGCTTTCCACCTCAAAGGTGGCGTAATAGTGGGTAAAGCCGCCCGTCATATCCGTCATGTCCCCGTGCGCCCTGGCGCCGCGGCTTACCTGCGTGCGCTTGGCCACCACCTCGGCCTCCACCGTCAAAACGGGCGCCGCGTTGTTGCGCCGCCACTGCCCGGCGCCGCGCACCAGCACCACCACAAACGTGAGGATGACAACGGCAAACACGCCAAAGAACAGAATGGGAAACAGCGTGTTCATCACCGAAAACATGCCAAAGGGCTCATCCATCCACATTCTGCTCACCTCTCTGCTCTTTCGAAATCACAGGCAGGCCGTCCGGGCCTATCAGCGGCGTCACGCCGCCGGCCTGGCCAAACCAGGTGACCAGGTATTCCACGCCGGTGGCCCTGTCCCGCAAAATGCGCACCTCGCTTGCCAGCCCCACGCTTTGCTGGTAAACCACCTCAAACCGCTTGCCCTCTTTCACAGGCCCACACTCCTTTCCTACAGCACGCCCCACTTCTGCGGGACAAACAGCTCTTCAAACGTGCGCACGGCATATTCATCGCTCATGCCGGAGATATAATCCGTCACGGCGCGGTCCACCCCTTCTTCCCACATGATGTACAGGTATGCCTGCGGCATGTGGGTGGGGTTGTCGTGAAAATGGGCATACAGCGCCTCTATCAGCCCGTCCACCTTTTTCTCTTCCTTTTTGGCCACCTTGTCCACATACACGGTGCTGTACATAAACGCGTGCAGCGCCTCGTAGGCGGCCTGCCATTCGGGCGCCATGCCAATTTGCTCGGGCCCGTGGGCCACCACGGCCGCAATCAGGCTTGTGATGCGCTGCGATTTCGTCTCGCCCAGCGCCTGTGTAATTTCGCGCGGAATGTCGCCCGCGTGCAGCACGCCCGCCGCCATGGCGTCCTCAATGTCGTGGTTCATATAGGCGATATGGTCTGCATAGCGCACCACACACCCCTCGCGCGTGTAGGGCCAGGTGCCCTTTGTGTGGCAGATAAAGCCGTTCAGCACCTCTTTCGAAAGGTTCAGGCCCTTTCCGGCGCGCTCCAGCTTTTCGGCCACGCGCACGCTTTGCTCGTAATGGCGAAACCCGCCCGGGCACAGCTTGTTCAGCGCGCGCTCGCCCGCGTGGCCAAACGGCGTGTGGCCCAAATCGTGCCCCATGGCAATGGCCTCGGTCAGGTCTTCGTTCAGCTGCAGGGCGCGCGCAATGGTGCGCGCAATCTGGCTTACCTCCAGCGTGTGCGTCAGCCGCGTGCGGTAGTGGTCGCCCTCCGGCGAAAGAAACACCTGCGTTTTCTGCTTCAGGCGGCGAAACGCCTTCGAGTGCAGCACGCGGTCGCGGTCGCGCTGAAAGCAGGTGCGGTAGGGGCACGGCGCCTCTTCGCGCGCGCGCCCGCGGCTCTCGTCTGCAAAGCAGGCGTAAGGGCACAAAATCTGATGTTCTGTCTGTTCAATGCGCTCGCGTACTGTCAATGCCGCCGCCTCCTTATCCCCATAAAGCCGGAAAGCCCGAAAAAAGCCCCACTATTTTATATATACGCCAAAAGTGCGAAAAACCCTTTGTGTTTTTGCAAATTTTTTTCTTTTTTTTCGTTTTGCCGCCCGGCGCCGTCAAAACGGGGCACAGCGCGCAGCCTGCCACTGCAGTTTCGCTTCGCCGCGGCAAAATTCGCGCGCCTTTTCGCACAGGGCCTCGCGCCCCTGTGCCAGCATGCAGAAATGCAGGGCCACGTCTGCCTCAAAGCGCGTGTCGTCCAGCCTTGCGCCGCACTCTTCCAAAATGCGCAGCGCCTGTTCATACTGCGCGTACGAAACGCGCCACACGCCCGGCACCACCACCTGCATGGTTACCACGCGCGCCTTCTGCAGCGCCAGCGCCGCCGCGCCGCCATAGGCGCGCACAAGCCCGCCCGTGCCCAGCAGCGTGCCGCCGAAATAGCGCGTGGTGACAATGATGCAATCTACCACGCCCGCGTGGCGGATGGCTTCCAGCGTGGGCAGGCCGCTTGTTTTCTGGGGCTCGCCGTCGTCGGAATAGCGCATGCGCGCGCCCTCGCGCAGCACATAGGCATACACGTTGTGGGCGGCCGTTTTGTGCTTTGCGCGCACGGCTTCCAAAAAGGCCAGGGCCTTTTCCTCGGTGTCTGCAAACGAAAGCTGCGCAATAAAGCGCGAGCGGCGGTCCTCCAGCTCGGCCTCGGCCGTGCCCTGCACCGTGCGGTAGCTTTCCAAACGCCATCCTCCCCTTTCCTCAAACCAAAGAAGGGCGGCCCCAAGGGCCGCCCTTCGCAGGTGTTTACTGCATGTTGAAGCGCTTTTTGAAGCGGTCCACACGGCCGCCGGTGTCCACCAGCTTCTGCTTGCCGGTGTAGAACGGGTGGCACTTGGAGCACACCTCCACGTGGATCTCCTTCTTCGTGGAACGCGTGGTGAACGTGTTGCCGCACGCGCAGGTGACCACGGCTTCCTCATACTTCGGATGGATACCTTCCTTCATGTGTTTCACCTCTTTCTGGTTCTGATTCCGGGGGCCATGCCTTGTACATGCGCCCATCACAACCTTCAATGGGATGCTACCAGCATACACCATCCTGTGCGTATGGAGCAGCGATCGGAACGATTGCCCAAATATCATACCACACCCTGCGCGGGAATGCAAGCGTGCGGCGCAAATTTGCGCGCCGTGCGGCCTCAGCGCTCGCAGTAATGCCTGCACTCCTTCACTTCGTCCGGGTCTTCATACGTTTTATAATATTCGCAATACCATTTATATCCGCTTGTCTCCGTTGGGTCTATGTATTTGCATTTTTTGCACTTGCAGTAATATTCATTGCCCACTGCCAAACACCTCTTTTCCTCCGGCTTTACTCATCGTCAGCTGTAAACGCCTTAAAGGCTTCCGCCACATAGTTCAGCGCCCGTTCATACCGGCTTCCTTTGTATTCATATTCCCGCTGGCGCTTGCCGAAGCCTCCTTTTTTCAGCGCAAAAAGCGTCTGACAATACACGTCGAACGATATGGAATCGCGGTATTGCCCAGCCACCAGAAAAATCTTATACTCATCCTCCAGCCCGTCCACGGTGAAGCCCGGCTCCGGCTTTTGGGCCAGCTTGGTTGCAAGGCTGATCAGCCCGCCCATTTTCCGGCCCGCATTGGCGGTTTTGAACATCTCGGGGTATATCTCCACCTGCTGGCCTTTTTCCTCAAATACCATTCGGCAGGCGTCCATAAACGTCGTTATCACTTCCTCCATCCCCGTATCCTCACAGCCAAGCACCGATAGCGTTGTCTGTTTCGGATAATTCGCTACGTCCATCATTTTGTCATTACCCCTATTACAATAAATTTGGACAGGAAAGCCGGACAGCCAGTCCGGCTTTCCCTCC
>DSTMC04003__coassemble_1206_pt1 | contig 20717 bp, 16 predicted proteins | sample DSTMC04003__metabat2_low_PE_033 | metagenome-assembled genome bin DSTMC04003
AGCACACGAATGTCATTCTTATTGTTTCGTGTGCGTTCGAAAAATGCCACAGCTTTTGCCGTTCGGAGGTTCGGAACCATCGGAGCGAGGCGTATAGAAAAATGCAGATTTGCCATTCATTGGCGCAAAAATCTGCATTTTTTAGTCGAGCGGAAGGTTCCGAAACTTCTTTGTTACTTTCTTAGTTATAAGAAAGTAAAGGCCGTTTCCCTGTTCAGGGAAGCCTGAAACATCTACACTTATGCAAAGCAAAAACCGCAGCGGCCTTACGGCCTGCCCGGTTTCGCTGAAAGCGAAATGACGGGCGAAGCCCGGCAAGGGCCGAAACTTCTTTGCCACTTTCTTGGCGCACAAGAAAGTGGGACGCTTTCATTCGAAAGAGAAGCCTGAATTTTTAGCACTTATGCAAAGCAAAATGAAAAGCAAAAACCGCAACAACCTTACGCCTTCCCTCTTGCCTTTTGGGTGCCCAAAAGGCGCCGCCCGGTGCGCGGCGCCTCGCCGCACAAAAAAGAAACCTGCCCGCGGCGGGCTTATCTTTCTGCATAATGCGCCAAAATGCGCGCAAGCTATAGGCACCGGCGCGCCCGCCCCCAACGGGAAAGGCCCGCCGGGCCGCCGCACGGCGGCAAAACCCAAACAGAGTGAGGTGGAACCCAATGCAAGATTTGGAACGGTATACCCCCGAGATGCTTGTGTATTACAACACGCTGGAAGAGCCGCTGAAAAGCGCGCTGCGCCTTTCGAACCTGCCGGTGGACGACATGGAAAGCCTGGCCGCGGCGGCGGAGATGCTGGCCCAAAGCGGCCACGCCGGAAACGGCCTTTTGCCGCGCGAGCCCTAGGCGCCCCGGCGCGCCGCCCCGCCCAAAGGCGTGTTGGCGCAAGAAAACATCGGTTTTGGGCTGACAATTTTGCCGCCTAGCGCATTCAAAAAGCCCGATAATCCGTCAGGATTACCGGGCTTTTTTCACGCTACTATTCACCCAAAATTGCCGGGCCAAAACTGCTTCGCACTTCTGAAGCAGAAATTAGGGTTGCAGAGCAAGGAAAAGCGCCGCAGGCACCCTTTGTGGTTGTCAAGGCGCTTTGACGATGCTATGCGCCCGAATTTCTGTTTCAGAGGCAATGTTTTCTTACGCCAACGCGCCTAAGGGGCGGCTTTTTTTGCGCGCGGCGCGGCCGTTGGGGCAAAAAAAGCTTGCGCGCGGCGCGCACAGGCGGTATGATGAAAAGTAGATTTCAAACCCGGAAAACGGGCGAAAAACACACCGGAGGGCTGGCGCATGAAAAACATTTACGATAGCGCGGCGCAGCTTGTGGGCAACACCCCGCTTGTGCGCCTGCATAATTTGGAACAGCGCGAGGGCCTGGCCGCGCGCCTTTTGGTAAAGCTGGAGGGCTGCAACCCCGGCGGCAGCGCCAAAGACCGCGTGGCCATTTCGATGCTGGACGAGGCCGAGCGCGCCGGCCGCCTGCACCCGGGCGACACCGTGGTGGAGCCCACCAGCGGCAACACCGGCGTGGGCCTGTGCATGGCGTGCGCCATGCGCGGCTACCGGGCGAAGATTGTGATGCCCGATTCCATGAGCGCCGAGCGCCGCGCCCTGATGCTGGCCTATGGGGCCGAGCTGGTGCTTACCCCCGGCGCAAAGGGCATGGCGGGCGCCATTGAGGCGGCCGGGGAAATTGCCAAAAAAGAGGGCGCGTTTTTGGCGGGCCAGTTTTCCAACCCGGCAAATCCCGCCGCGCATTACGCGGGCACCGGGCCCGAAATTTGGCGCGACACCTGCGGCGAGGTGGCCGCCTTTGTGGCGGGCGTGGGCACAGGCGGCACCATCACCGGCGCGGGCCGCTTTTTGAAAGAGAAAAACAGCGCCGTATACATTGCCGCCGTGGAACCGGCCGATTCCCCCGTGTTAAGCGGCGGCAAGGCCGGGCCGCACGCCATTCAGGGCATTGGCGCGGGCTTTGTGCCCGCCGTGCTGGACACCGGCATTTACGACGAGGTGCTGTGCGTGGAAACACAGCAGGCCTTTGCCGCCGCGCGCAGCCTTGCGCGGCACGAGGGGCTGCTGGCGGGCATCTCGTCCGGTGCGGCGCTGTGGGCGGCCATGCAGCTTGCCCGCAGGCCGCAGTTCTGCGATAAAATTGTGGTGGCCCTTTTGCCGGATACCGGCGAGCGCTACCTTTCCACCGGCCTGTTTGCGCCGGAGGAATGACGGGCGTGCGGCGCGGCCGGGGCGGCCCAAACACAACACAAAGGCGGCCTGCGGGGGTTCCCGCAGGCCGCCTTTTCTGCGCGCAGAAGGGGCAGGCATTTTGCGCGCTGTGACATGCCGCCATGTTTCGCCCGGCCGCGCGGCCGGGGCTTTTTACCTGGCCCTGGCTTTGGCCCACGCGCGCTGGCAGGCCTTTACAAGCTCTACAATGGGAATGACGCACACCGCAAGCCCAAGCGCCACGGCGTATTCGGCCAGGCTGATGTGCGTGAAGCCGAAGGCGTCCGAAATGCCGGGCAGGTAAATAACGGCTGCCGTCAGCACCAGGCTGGCCAGCATGGACACCCAAAGCACCACGTTCTGCCCGTTCAGGCGGAACACGCTTTTGCGCTGGGCGCGCATGTTGAAGGCGTGGAAAATTTCGGCCATGCTCAATGTCAGGAAGGCCATGGTCATGCCGTCCGGGCTGTTCACAGCCTCCCACATGCCGCTTTCCATATAGTGCCCAATGAAGTAGGCCGCCAGCGTCAGCGCCGCCACCATCAGGCCCTGGTAGGCAATGTCCACGCCCATGCCGCCGGCAAAAATGCCGTCGCTTGCCTTGCGCGGCGGGCGGCGCATCACGTCCGGCTCGGCCTTTTCCAGGCCCAGCGCCAGCGCGGGCAGGGTGTCGGTGATGAGGTTCACCCACAAAAGGTGCACCGGCTCCAGAATGGTGAAGCCGAACAGCGTGGCGCAGAACACGGCCACCACCTCGCTCATGTTGGCGCCCAGCAGAAACTGGATGGATTTGCGGATGTTGTCGTAAATGCGGCGGCCCTCGCCCACGGCGCCCACAATGGTGGCAAAGTTATCGTCTGCCAGCACCATGTCGGCCACGTTCTTCGTCACGTCTGTGCCGGTGATGCCCATGCCCACGCCAATGTCTGCGGCCTTGATGCTGGGCGCGTCGTTCACGCCGTCGCCCGTCATGGCCGTCACGCAGCCGCGCTTGCGCCAGGCGTTTACAATGCGCACCTTGTGCTCGGGCTGCACGCGCGCATACACGCTGAACTCGCCCACGCGCTTTTCAAACTCTTCGTCGCTCAGCTCGTCCAGCTGCGCGCCGGTGATGGCGGCCTTTTCATCGTCCAGAATGCCAAGCTGCCGGGCAATGGCAACGGCGGTGTCGCGGTGGTCGCCCGTAATCATCACCGGGCGGATGCCCGCCTCACGGCACTCGGCAATGGCGGCCTTCACCTCGGGGCGGATGGGGTCTATCATGCCCGCAAGGCCCAGGAAGGTAAGGCCCTGTTCCAGGTTTTCGGGCGAGGTGTCCTGCGGGGGCTGGGGCCACGCGCGCATGGCGCAGGCCAGCACGCGCAGGGCCTTATCGGCCATGGCCTTGTTCGCGGCCAGCACCTCGCCGCGCAGCGCCGGCGTCAGGGGCACGGCCTGGCCGCCCTGCCAAATGTGCGTGCAGCGGCGCAGCACTTCGTCCGGCGCGCCCTTGGTGTACTGCACGCAGCCATCGGCCGTTTTGTGCACGGTGCTCATCATTTTGCGCATGCTGTCAAACGGGGCCTCGCCCACGCGGGGGGCTTCGCGCTCCAGCGCGGGCTTTTCCAGGCCCAGGCCCGTGGCCCAGTTCACCAGCGCGGCCTCGGTGGGCTCGCCCACGGCGGCGCCCGTATCATCGGGCCTGGCGTCGCTGCACAGGCTGGCGGCGCGCGCGGCCAGCGCCTCGTCGCCCCAGTGCTCTACCACCGTCATTTTATTCTGCGTCAGCGTGCCCGTTTTATCCGAGCATATCACCTGTGCGCAGCCCAGCGTCTCCACAGCCGTAAGGCGGCGGATGACGGCGTTGCGCTTGGACATGTTGGTGACGCCAATGGAAAGCACCACCGTCACCACCGCGGCCAGCCCCTCCGGAATGGCGGCCACAGCCAGGCTGACGGCCACCATGAAGGTGGACAGCACCACGTCAAAGTGGAAATCGCCCGCGCGAATCAGGCTGAACGCAAACACAAACACGCAGATGCCCAGCACCAGCCAGGTAAGCACGCGGCTAAGCTGCGCAAGCTTTTTCTGCAAAGGCGTCTGGCCGTCCTGGGCGTTTTCCAGGGCGGTGGCAATTTTGCCCATCTCGGTGTGCATGCCCGTCTGCGTCACCACGGCCTGCCCGCGGCCATACACCACGGTAGAGCCCATATACACCATGTTGCGCCGGTCGCCCAAAGGCACGTCTTTGGCGCCGGGCTGCAGGGCCAGCGCGCCGGTGTGCTTTTCCACCGGCACGCTCTCGCCCGTCAGGGCGGCCTCTTCCACCTTCAGGCTGGCGCTTTCCAGCACGCGGGCGTCGGCGGGCACGGCGTCGCCCGCCTCCAGCACCACCACGTCGCCGGGCACAAGCTGCTCGCTTTTCAGCGTCAGCTGTTTGCCGCCGCGCAGCACCTTGCTGGTGGCGGCCGTCATCTGCTGCAGGGCCTCTATGGCCTTTTCGGCCTTGCTTTCCTGATACACGCCCAGCACGGCGTTGATGCACACCACCGCCAGAATGATGATGACGTCTGCAAAGCTTTCGCCCGAAATGACGGCCGTCACGGCGCTTACGGCGGCCGCGCACAGCAAAATGATAATCATGGGGTCTGCCAGCTGTTCCAGCAGCCTGCGCCACACGGGCGTCTTTTTGCCCTCGGCCAGCTTGTTGGGCCCGTGCTGCGCAAGGCGGCCGGCCGCCTCGGCCTCGCTCAGGCCCCCGGCCGCGCTGGAAAGCGCCTGCAGGGCTTCCTGCTCTGTCTGCGTGTAATACTTCAAAAAATGCCACGTCCTTTCCGTGATGCGGCGGGCCGGGCCCGCCAAAATGTGCGCCATGCCTGGGCGTTCCCCCGGTGTGCCGGGGCCATACATGAAAAAAGACCCACGCACAGCTATGAACTGCACATGAGTCTCGCTCTTTGATCCCAGCCAGGCCGCCGTGCGGCCATGTGTGTTGACTGAAACCGCGCGGCGTGCCGCGCGCTCACTACTCCCTCATGGGGCGCCGGAAGAAATGGGGGCCGGCGCTCATCTGTTACTATTATACCCCCGGCGGGCTGTTTTGCAACACTTTTGAGAAAATTTTTTCCAGCCCTGCGCCGCGTCAGGCCACGGGCGCCCCGGCATCCTGCCCCTGCTGCCAGTGGCGCGTGCCCGCGGCGGCCTGGCGGCGCTGCAGCAGCTTATCCATAAACAGAAGGTACGCCGCGGCAGACACCGCCGGGCCCAGCACGTCAGAGACGGGCTCGGCATAAAAGATGGCCCGCGCGCCGAACAGGGCCGGCAGGGCAAACAGCGCCGCAAAGTATACGGCCTTGCGCCAGAACGAAAGCGGCAGGGCAATTTGCGCCTGGCCCAGCGCGGTGAAACCGTCCACAATTTCATACTGCACGCCCAGCGGCACAATGGCCAGCACGCAAATGCGAATGGCGCGCGCGGCCTCGGCCAGCACGGCCGCGTCGCGCGTGAACAGCCGCGCAAACAGCCCGCCGGCGGCAAAGCCGGCCAGCGTCATCACCAGCGCATAGCCCATGCACAGCCTGGCCACCGTGCGCACGGCCTGCTTTACGCGCGCCATGTTGCACGCGCCGTAGTTATAGCCCAGAATGCTTTGCGTGCCGCCGGTGATGCCGCTGAGCGGCATGGTTACCACCAGCATAAAGCTTTGCGCAATGGTGGCGCACGTCACCAGCATGTCGCCCTCGGCCGCGCCGCCATAGCGCTGCAAAAGCGCGTTCATGGCAATAATCATCACGTTATCCATGGCAATAATCAGAAACGGCGAAAAGCCCAGCGCCAGCACGCGGCCCATCACGCGCAGGCTGTAGCCGCCAAAGGTGATGGAGACGGGCGCGCGCCTGGAAAACAGCAGAAACCACACCGCGTACGCGCAGCTTGCCATCTGGCTGAGCACGGTGGCAAGGGCGCCGCCGCGCACGCCCATATCCAAAGCAAAGATGAACACGGGGTCCAGCACAATGTTCAGCACGGCCCCCAGCAAAATCGACTTCATGCCCGCCCTGGCAAAGCCCTGGCACACAATCAGCTGGTTCAGGCCCGTTGCCATCAGCGCAAAGGGCGTGCCCAGCAGGTAGGTGGTGAAATAGGCCATGGCGTAGGGCAGCGTTGCCTCGGAAGCGCCGAACAAAAGCAGCATGGGCCGCGCCAGCGGGTAAATGGCCGCCATCAGGGCCACCGAGCTGACGCACAGCATAAGAAAGCAGTTGGCCATAATGCGCCTTGCGCCCGCCTCGTCCTTTTCGCCCAGTTTAATGCTCATCAGCGGCGCGCCGCCCACGCCAATCAGAAAGGCCACGCTGCCCACCATGGTAACACGCCCGCAAGGGCAACGTCGCCCACCACGGGGATGTTGCCGATGTACATGCGGTCTACAATGCTGTACAGCACGCTGACAAACTGCGCCAGCATGCTGGGCACGGCAATGCGCAGCACCAGCTTGCCAATGGCGTCGCGCCCAAGGTCGTTTTCCTGTTTTGCCACAAATGTTCCCCCTCTGTGCGCCGCAGCGCCCTTTTCTTCGCGCGGCGGCAAAAAAACAGCGCCCCGCGGGCCGCATGCCCGCAGGGCGGCACAAAAGGCCGCACAAGGCCCCGAACAGGATAGCACAAAACCCGCCCGGCCGCAAGGGGCGGCCGCAGGGCGCGCGCTGCGCTTTGGCACAAAAAGAAAAAACTCATTGCAGGCAGCATGCTGCCTGCAATGAGTTGGTGCGAGGGACGAGACTTGAACTCGCATGGTATAACCACACGCCCCTCAAACGTGCGCGTCTGCCGATTCCGCCACCCTCGCACATGGTGCGGCGCTGCGCCGCGAGCCATATTATAGCATACCTTTTGGGGCAAAGTCAATGCCATTTGGCCGAAATTGCGCGCTGGCCTGCCCAAAAGGCCGGCCGGCGGCGGGCGCGCCCCGCCCGCCGGGCACAAGGCCGCGCCCCGGTTGAGCAAAACCGATAAAAAACAGGCGCGCTGGTTGTCAAAAACATGAATTTACACCACATAACTTATAATGTTATAATATGTTGTCACATGTCAAAACGGTGCCGGAACGCGCGCGTGCCAGGGCCGCCGCTTGCATTGCCATCGTAGCAACGAGGAGAATCAAAGCATGAACGTTTTTGATGTGAAAAAGTACCCGCTGGGGAATTTTCCCACCCCGCTGGAGCGTATGAGCAACCTGGAAAAATACCTGGGCGTGCCCAACCTGTTCATCAAGCGGGACGATTTGAACGGCCTGGGCCTGGCCGGAAACAAGGTGCGCAAGCTGGAGTACCTGGTGCAGGACGCGATGGACCAGGGCTGCACCGCGCTTTTAACCTATGGCGGGCCGCAGACGAACCACGGCCGCCTGACGGTGGCCGCGGCGGTGAAGTGCGGCATGAAGGCCATTTTGATTTTGGACGAAGAGCGGCCGGATTATTGCAGCGGCAACCTCATTCTGGACGAGCTGATGGGCGCAGACCTGTACTTCACCACCGCAGACCCGAAGCAGAAGGCCCGCGAGGTGATGGCCGAATATGAAAAACGGGGCGAAAAGGTTTACGAAATTGCGCCGGGCGGCAGCTCGGAAATTGGCGCGCTGGGCTACTTCTTCATGATGCAGGAGCTGGGCCGCCAGCTGAAAGAACAGGATATACACCCCCGCTATCTGGTGGCAAGCTCCGGCTCGCTTGGCACGTTCTCCGGCATGTGGCTTGGGGCAAAGTATTTCAACGTGGGCCTGGAAGTGGTGCCTGTGGCCGTAGACCCGCTGGCCTCCTGCCGCGAGGTGCCTGCGGCAGACCTGATTAACCGCACCAGCAAAAAATACGGCCTGGGGCTTACCTGCACGCCGGAAGAGCTGAAAATCAACCTGAGCTACGCGGGCCTGGGCTATAACATTCCGGACGCAGACACGCAGGAAGCCATGCGCATTCTGGCCAGCACAGAGGCCATTTTTGTAGACCCGTGCTATACGGGCAAGTCGTTCCGCGGGTATTTGGACCTTGTGCAGAACGTCTTTGCACACGGGGACGGCGCCATCTACCTGCACACCGGCGGCATCCCCGCCATCTGGACGAAAGAGCATCTGGATTCCATGCAGGACAGGTTCTGGAACAAAACCCGCTGAGCGCCGCGCGGGTGCGGCGGGGCGCGTTTCGCAAAGCGGGCGCCCCCCGTTGAACCCATGCCGCTTTTTCGCAGAACACAGAGGAAAACAGCCCGGCGGGCCCATGTGGGCCGCCGGGCTGTTTGGGCTGTGCCGGGCCCGCGGGCGGGAAAGGCCGCCGGGCACACCGCGCCGCCCCGGCCGTGCGCAAGGGCCGCGCATGCACATGAAAGGCCCGGCAAGAAAGAAGGGACGCCAAATGGAAGAAAAGCTGCCTGCGGGGGTTTTACGCATTCTGGGCCGCCTGCAAAGCAGCGGGCACGAGGCCTATGTGGTGGGCGGCTGCGTGCGCGACGCGCTGCGCCGGGCCGCGCCGCACGATTGGGACATCTGCACCAGCGCCCTGCCGCAGCAGGTGATGGCCCTGTTTCCGCGCCAGTGCGTGCGGGCAACCGGCCTGAAACACGGGACGGTAACCGTGCTGCAGGGCGGGCAGGCCTATGAGGTGACAACGTTCCGCATAGAGGCAGCCTACAGCGACGGCCGCCACCCGGACAGCGTGCGCTTTACCAAAAGCCTGGCCGCAGACCTTGCCCGGCGGGATTTTACCATCAACGCCATGGCCTATTCGCCGCAAAGCGGGCTGGTGGATTTGTTCCACGGCCGCGAGGATTTGCAAAACGGCGTCATACGGTGTGTGGGAAATGCCACGGCCCGCCTGGAAGAGGACGCGCTGCGCGTGCTGCGCGCGTTGCGCTTTTCCGCCACCCTTGGCTTTTCCATTGCGCCGGAAACCGCCGCGGCCATCCACCGGCATGCAGGCGGGCTGGCGCACGTTTCCGCCGGGCGCATCTGCGCAGAGCTGCGCCGCCTGGTCACCGGCCCCGGCGCGGGCCGTGTGCTGTTGCAGTATCAGGATGTGGTAGCCCAGTTTCTGCCAGAGACAAACGCCATGGCCGGCTTCTGGCAGCACAACCCGCACCACATCTACACCGTTTGGGGCCACACGGCCGCGGCCGTCGGCGCCTCTGCCCCGGACGAGGTCGTCCGGCTTGCGCTGCTTTTTCACGATATGGCAAAGCCCCGGTGCTTCACGCGGGACGCAGCGGGCACCGGGCACTTTTACGGCCACGCGCAGGCCGGCAGCGCCCTGTGCCGGCAGGCCATGCGGCGGCTGCAGTTTGACAGCGAGACGGTGCGCCTTGTGTCGCAGCTTGTTTTGTACCACGACACCGTGCTGGTGCCGCAAAAGCCGGCCGTGCGCCGCTGGCTGAACAAAATAGGGCAGGCGCAGTTTTGCCGCCTGCTTGCCGTGCACCGCGGCGACACGCTGGGCCTGGCCCCGGCCCTTTGGCCGCAGCGGCTTGCCGCCCTGCAGGCGGTGGAGGACGTGCTGGCCCAGGTGCTGAAGGAAGAGGCCTGCTTTTCGCGCAAAGCGCTGGCGGTAAACGGCCGCGACATCATGGCGCTGGGCGTGCCGCAGGGCAGGCAGGTGGGCGAGGTGCTGCACAAGCTGCTGCAGTGTGTGTTAGAGGGCCGGCTGCCAAACGAACGGCAGGCCCTGCTTGCATATGCAAAGGGCCTGGTGCCGTAAAGGCTGCCGCCGGGCGCAATGGGGGTTCAGGCCCGCACACAGGTTTGTGCTTCGCACCGCGTGCGGAAAGGCCGCTGCGCAGAAATAATTTCCCCGGCAACGGCAGGCGCGCCGTGGGCCGCCCCTATTTCAAATTCCGTTTTCCGGCACACGCGCAGCGTGTGAGCGCGCGAATGTTATTCTTACTGTTTCGTGTGCGTTCGAAAAACGCCACAGCTTCGCCGTTCTGCGCCCGCAGGCGCGTGCCGGGGCCAACCGGGCGCAAGCCCGGCTTTTGGGCCGCAGGCTGGGTTCCGGGGCCATTGGAGTGACGCGAAAAAAACACAAATTCGCCAGTTGTTGGCGCTGGAATTCATATTTTTCAGGCGCGCGGCCCCCGGGTTCTTTGCCGCTTTCTTAGCATAAGAAAGCAGGGCGCTTTTTCCATAAAAAGAAACCTGAATATTCAGCGCCCGTTTTTCTTGCCGCACAAGCAAGCGGCACGCTTTCCCGGAAAAGAAAAGCCTGAACACTCAGCGCCTGCAAAAGGGGAAAACACAGCCGGGCGCATGCCCTGTGCGCAAACAAAAGCACCTTCCCCATGCGTGGGGGAAGGTGCTTTTTATGCTGCGGCGTTTACACCCCTTCCAAATCGAACGGCGGGGTATATTCCTCTTTGGCGCTGCTTTTTTCCTGCATATAGCCGTTTGTCAGGCCAAGGCGCACGGCCTCGTTCACCACGGTGCGGTATTCGTAGGTGGAAATGCGGCGCGAAAGCGCCTTGTGCTGCGCCGCGCGGTAAAACGGGGTATACTGGCTCATGGCGCTGAACAAAAAGTTCTGCGGCCCCAGCCCGGCCAGAAAGCGCAGCACGGCCAGCGAATCGTGCAGGGCGCCGGGCAGGGCAAGGTGGCGCACAATGACGCCGCGCTGCAAAAGCCCGTCTGCGCCAAACACGGGCGGCCCGGCCTGTGCCAGCATTTGGCGCAGGGCGGGCGCGGCCACGGCGAAATAATCCGGCGCGGCGGAATATTCGCCCGAAAGCGCGCTGGAAACATACTTCATATCCGTCAGCCAGATATCCACATACGGCGCCAGGGCGCGCACCGTCTGTTCCGTCTCGTACCCGCCGGTGTTGTACACCACCGGCAGGCGCAGGCCCTGTGCGCGCGCCTTATCCAGCGCGGCCGTCACCCACGGGGCATAGTGCGTGGCCGTGACAAGGTTGATGTTGTGCGCGCCCTGCGCCTGCAGGCGCAGAAAGATGGCGGCAAGCTGCGGCACAGAAAGCGGTTTGCCGAAATTTTCCGCGCTGATGCGGTAGTTCTGGCAATAGCAGCACCCAAGCGAGCAGCCCGAAAAAAACACCGTGCCCGAGCCGCGCGTGCCCGAAATGCACGGCTCTTCCCAGGCGTGCAGCGCCGCGCGCGCGGCGCGCACCTGCGGCCCGCCGCCGCACAGGCCCGGGGCCTGCCGGGTTCTGTCTGCCCCGCAGCGGCGCGGGCACAGCTGGCAGTTTTTTGGCACACACAGCGCCATGCGCGCCGCCTCCTTTCCTTTATGCTGCGCCGCAGGCGGCCCGGCCGCGCGTGCACAGCGGGCATCTGCCTGCCCTTGTACACAGATACTATCATATTTTTTTGCAATATGGTATAATAAAATTCAATCAAAACTGCGCCGGGCCGCACAGGGCCGCACGCGGCGCGCGTGCGGGGCATGGCCCCGGCGTGCGCCGGGGCCGCCGCGCCGGGCGCAGAAAAGGGGGCGCCGGCCTTGCCGCAAAGCTACGAGCGCAAGTTTTTGCAAAGCCTTTCGAAAGATTACCCCACCGTGGCGGCCGCCACGGAAGAGATTATCAACCTGAACGCCATTTTGAAGCTGCCCAAGCCCACCGAGCATTTCATGAGCGACGTGCACGGCGAGGCCGAGGCGTTTGGGCACATTTTATCCAGCGCGTCGGGCGTCATCCGCGAAAAGGTGGACAGGGTGCTGGGCCCCGGCGTGCCCGAGCGCGAGCGCGCCGAGTTTGCCGCGCTGATTTATTACCCCGAGCGCAAGCTGGCACAGCTGAAGCCCCGGCAAAGCGATTTGGGCGCGTGGTACCGCCAGACGCTTTACCGGCTGATTGACGTGTGCCGCTTTATGTCGTCCAAATACACGCGCAGCTTTGTGCGCAAGCGCATGCCAAAGGGCTTTCGCTATATTATAGACGAGCTGCTGCACGCCCATTTTGAAGACCACGACAAAGACCGCTACTACGGCCGCATCCTCACCGCCATTGTGGATACGGGCCGCGCCGACGCCTTCATCGAGGCCATGTGCACGCTCATCCGGCGGCTGGCGGTGTTCCGCCTGCACATTGTGGGCGATTTGTTCGACCGCGGCGCAAGGCCGGACGTCATTTTAGACCAGCTGATTGCCCACCACTCGGTGGACGTGCAGTGGGGCAACCACGACGTGCAGTGGATGGGCGCGGCCGCGGGCAGCGAGGTGTGCGTGGCCAGCGTCATTCGCACGTCGCTGGCCTACAACAACCTCGAAACGCTGGAGGACGGCTATGGCATCAGCCTGCGGCCCCTTTCGCTGTTTGCCGAGCAGACGTACGCCAACAGCGACGTGTCGCGCTTTCTGCCGCGCGCGCAGCCCGGCTGTGAAGATTCGCAGGAAGATTTGTGGCGCACCGCGCGCATGCACAAGGCCATTGCCGTCATTCTGTTCAAGCTGGAATGCGCCGTCATTGCCCGCAACCCCGAGTTCGGCATGGAGGGCCGCGCGCTTTTGCAGCATATCGATTTTCAAACCTTCACCGTGCAGGTGGAGGGCCGGCGCTGGCCGCTGCGCGACACCTATTTCCCCACGGTGGAAAAGGAATGCCCCGCGCGGCTTTCCCGCGCGGAAGAGGACGTGCTGGCCAAACTGTGCCAAAGCTTTGCCGAAAGCGAGCGCCTTGCGCGCCACGCGCGCTTTTTGTACGCCAAGGGCGGCATTTATAAAAAAGAGAACGGCAACCTTCTGTTCCACGGCGCCGTGCCCATGGAGCCGGACGGCCGCTTTGCCCTGGTGCACCTGGGCGGCAAGACGTTTGCGGGCCGCGCCTGGATGGACCAATGCGAAACGCTGGCCCGCCAGGGCTTTTTTGCCCCGCCCGGCAGCGCCGCGCGCCGGAAAGGGCAGGATTTTTTGTGGTATTTGTGGTGCGGGCCGCTTTCGCCCGTGTTTGGGCGCGCCAAAATGGCCTGCTTCGAGCAGTATTTCATCGGCGAGCCCGAGGCCTGCGCCGAGCACAAAAACCCCTATTATTCCCTGGTGGAAAACGAGGACGCCGCCGTGGCCGAAGAGACGGTGCGCCGCCTGTTTGCCGAGTTTGAGCTGGATTGGGCCACCGGCCACATCATCAACGGCCATGTGCCCGTGCTTGCCAAAAACGGCGAGAGCCCGGTGAAGGCGGGCGGCAAGCTGATTGTGATAGACGGCGGCTTCTGCAAGGCCTACCACACGCGCACGGGCATTGCGGGGTATACGCTGGTGTTTTCGTCCCACGGGCTCAGCCTGCGCAGCCACGGCCCGTTTGAAAGCACGCAGAAGGCCGTGGAGGAGAATTTGGATATTCTCTCTACCGTAAACGTGTTCGAGACAGCCGGCAGGCGCATTTATGTAGAGGACACCGACGAGGGCCGCCGGCTGAAAGGGCAGATAGACGATTTGGAACACCTGGTGGCCGCCTATGCGCGCGGCGACATCAAAGAGCAGGCCTAGCCGCCTGCAGGGAGGGAAGGCATATGTACCCCGTGAAGGTGAAAGATTACACCCGCCTGGGCGGGTGGCTGGCGCTGTTTGTGGTGCTGACGGTGCTGCGCAGCGTGAACTGTCTGCTTGCGCTGGTGCGCATCCCATTGCAGCTTGCCACATATGGCACATACGGCATGGGGCTCTATTATGTGCTGGAAGGCATAAACCTCGTGGTGGGCGTGCTGAGTGTAGCGTGCATCGTGCTGCTTGCACAGCGCAAGGGCGCTGTCCTGCGCCGCATGTTCCTTATTACCGGCGTGGTGAATGTCGCGGCTTTCGGGCTGGAACTGGCCGGCCTGATAGCGTTTTCTGCGCACAGCCAGGTAATTGCGCAAAGCGCGCTGTCCAGTGTGCAGCAGGTTGCTTTTTATGGAATATGGTATTTGTATCTGCTTCGCTCGCGCCGCGCAGCCGTCTACTTCGGCGAGGCGCAGCCCATGTGGTACGAGTGCGGCCAGCCCGAGCCCTGCGGCGCGCAGCCCCCTTATGGGGCGCCCGGCCAGCCGCCCTATGGCTGTGGCCCCCAGGGCGCGGCCCAGCCGCCCTATAGCTATGGCCCGCAGGGGCCCGGCGCACAGCCTGTGCCGCCGCAGGGCGCCTGTGCGCCGCCCGCCGCGCCGCAGCCGCCGCAGGCCCCGCCGCAGCAGGCCGCGGCCCCGTTCGCTTATCAGCCGCAGGCGGCGCAAAGCAGCGTGCCGCCCGCCCAGCCTGCCCCGCCGCAGGCCACGCCCGCCCAGCCCGGGCCCGGCGCCATGGTGTGCCCGGCCTGCGGCATGCAGGGGGCGCCGGGCGCATCGTTCTGCACGGTGTGCGGCGCGCATCTTGTGCCTGCGGCGCAGGCCCCGGCACAGCCAAAGGAGGGGGAGCCCCATGTGTGAAACCCAAAAGCCGCGCCCGGCCCAGCCGGGTGCGCCGCTGCCCTTTGAGGCGGTGACAAACTTCCGCGAGCTGGGCGGCTACGAGGCCGCGGGCGGCAGGCATGTGAAGTGCGGCGTGTTCTACCGCGCGCCCGCGCTGGCCAACGTGAAAACGCCGCACGACGTGGCGCTTTACAAAAGCCTGGGCGTGCACACGGTGTTTGATTTGCGCAGCGCCGCCGAGCGCACCGCCTGGCCAGACCCAAGTTTCGGCGAGCCCCAGCGCTTTGACATCCACGCCATCACTTCGCAGGACGGGCAGGAGGTAAGCTTCGATTTAGAGGCCATCTTCCGCGACAACGGCGAGGCAGACACCCTGCTGCGCATGGTGCGCGAAAGCTATGCCACCATGCCGTTTGCCAACGAGGCCTACCGCGCGCTGCTGCGCTGCGCCGCCCAGGGCGCGGGGCCCATTTTGTTCCACTGCACCGCCGGCAAAGACCGCACCGGCGTGGCCGCCATGCTGCTTTTGAAGGCGCTGGGCGCCTCGGACGAGACGGCGCTGTTCGATTTTGAACAGACAAACGTGTGCAACGCCGCCGCGCGCGAGGCCTTCTGCGCGCAGCTTTGCGAAAAGCTGCCGCCCCAAACGGCCCGCACGGTGGCGCAGGTGGCAACGGGCGTGCAGCGCGAAAACCTGGTGCGCACCATGCAGGCCGTGCGCGGGCGCTATGGCACGTTTGAGGCGTATTTTGAGGCCGAGCACGGCCTGGACGCCCGCGGCCTTGCGGCCCTGCGCAACATGTACCTGGAATAGGCCGCACGCGGCCTGTGCGCCCGGCTGTGCCGGGCAAACCGCACAAAAGGGCGCCCGCCGCCCCTTTGCATCAACGGGGCCCCGCCCCGAACAGAAAAGGAGAATGAACCATGTCCACCCCCCATAACGCCGCCCAAAAGGGCGATTTCGCATCCACCGTGCTGATGCCGGGCGACCCGCTGCGCGCAAAATTCATTGCCGAAACCTTTCTGGAAGGCGCAAAGCTGGTTACCTCGGTGCGCGGCATGCTGGGCTACACCGGCACCTACCAGGGCAAGCCCGTCTCGGTGATGGGCTCCGGCATGGGCATGCCGTCCATCGGCATCTATTCGTGGGAGCTGTTCACCCAGTACGATGTGGAAAACATCATCCGCATCGGCTCTGCGGGCGCATACAGCGAGCAGGCCAAGCTGTTTGACGTGGTGCTGGCCACGGCGGCCTATTCGGAATCCAGCTATGCAAAAACGCAGAACGGCGACACCGCCGACACCCAGAAGCCCAGCGAGCTGCTGAACGCCAAGCTGCGCGCCTCGGCCCAAAAGCTTTCCATCCCGCTGATTGAGGGCGTCATCCACTCGTCGGACGTGTTCTACCGCACGGCGCCCGCCGCGCCCGGCCAGCCGCTTTACTGGCAGGCCCTGCGCGATGAAAAGGGCTGCCTTGCCGTAGAGATGGAGAGCTTTGCCCTGTTCCACAACGCCAAGGTGACGGGCAAGCACGCGGCGTGCCTGCTTACCATTTCCGATTCGTTCACCTCGCACGAGGAAACCACGCCCGAGCAGCGCCAAACCAGCTTCACCCAAATGATGCAGGTGGCGCTGGGCACGGTGCTGGAATGACGGGGAAGGGGGCATGTGCTGTGCAGTTTGACCGCAAGGCCCTTATCCGCGCCGCCTTTGCCGCGCGAGAAAATGCCTATGTGCCCTATTCGCACTTTGCCGTGGGCGCGGCGCTGCTGGCCAAGGACGGCAGGGTGTACACGGGCTGCAACATCGAGTGCGCCACCTACACCCCCACCAACTGTGCCGAGCGCACGGCCCTGTTCAAGGCCGTAAGCGAGGGCGTGCGCCAGTTTGAGGCCATTGCCGTGGTGGGCGCCAAGGTGGGCGTGCCGGACGACGCCCTTGTCACCTCGCCCTGCGGCGTGTGCCGCCAAATGCTGTTCGAGTTCGGCGGCGCGCAGCTGGCCGTCATCATGGCCAAAAGCGAGGACGATTTCATCGAAATGCCCCTGGGCCAGCTTCTGCCATTGGGTTTTGGCCCGGAAAAGGTGCTGTAAAGGTGCGCTTTTTTTGCGCTGTGCGGGGCATTTGTAACAGAAAAGTGACACCCGTGTAAAGCCTTGGTATTGAAAGCGGGCACATTTTCTGTTATACTAAGTTTTGCTGAAATCTGCATTTTGCAGATGCAGATGAGGAAGGTGCCGGGGGGCAAGGCCGCCCGGCACGAAAGAAAAGGAGAGAAAAACATGAAGAAACTGCTTGCCATCATGTCTGCCATGCTGATGGTGGTGTCCCTGCTGGCCGGCTGCGGCGGCGCGCCGGCTTCCGGCTCTGGTGCCGGCACCAGCAGCGGCGGCTACGAGCTGGCGCTGGTAACCGACATCGGCACCATCGACGACAAATCCTTCAACCAGGGTTCCTGGGAAGGCCTTGTGAAGTATGCCGAGGAAAAGGGCATCAGCCACCAGTATTACAAACCCACCGAGAAGAGCACCGATGCCTACCTGTCGGCCATTGACCTGGCCGTGAAGGGCGGCGCCAAGGTGATTGTGTGCCCGGGCTTCATGTTCCAGGAGCCGGTGCAGATTGCCATGGAAACCTACCCCGATGTGACGTTCATCGCCATCGACTGCACGCTGGAGAACCCCGCTGAAAACGCCATCGGCATCACCTATGCCGAAGACCAGGTGGGCTTTTTGGCCGGCTATGCGGCCGTGAAGGACGGCATGACCAACCTGGGCTACATGGGCGGCATGGCTGTGCCCGCCGTGCAGAAATACGGCTTCGGCTTCCTGCAGGGCGCCGAGTATGCCGCGCAGGAGCTGGGCCTGGAGCCGGGCTCTATCACGGTGAAGTATCACTACACCGGCGGCTTTGACGCCACCCCCGAGGCCAAGGCCATGGCCGCTTCCTGGTATAAGGAAGGCGCCGAGGTTATCTTTGCCGCAGGCGGCGCCGTGGGCAACTCGGTGATGGCCGCTGCCGAAGAGGCCGGCACGAAGGTGATTGGCGTGGACGTGGACCAGTCCGGCGAATCCAACACCGTTATCACCTCTGCCATGAAGGGCCTGGGCACCTCTGTGTACGACACCATTGCCGCCGTCTATGACGGCACGTTCACCGGCGGCACCAACGTCACGCTGGACGCCGCGCAGGGCGGTGTGTCCCTGGCTATGGATACGGCCAAGTTCGACACCTTCACCCAGGAAGATTACGACAAGCTGTTCGCCGCGCTGGCCAACAACACCGACGGCATTGTGGACGGCATTGTGAACACCACTTCCGACGACGGCTCGGTGGCCTCTGCCGGCCTGACGCTCAGCTGCGTCACCGTGGAAGAAGTGAAATAAGCCTTTTTGCAAAAGGCCTGTGCTTGGCGCAAAACCCAAAGGCCGGGCAGTTCCGTTTGGAACTGCCCGGCCTTTTTCTGTGCCTGCGGCTTTGCGGCATGGCGCACGCGCCCCGCGCCGGGGCCTATGCGCCGTACAGGGTGCGGCCAAATTCGCGCGCGCGGGCAAGGTGGCCGGTTTCGCCAATGCGCGGCGGGCCGTCCGTCTCGCCGCAGCCGCCCGCCAGCAGCACGCCCCTGTCGGAAAAGCCGATATAGTTCACCAGCGCAAAGCGGTAATAGCTCACCGCCTGCTCAAACGTCCAGAACAAATCGTCCGCCGCCGTCATCAGCAGGGCGCAGTCCTTCTTCGGGTAGGCCTCATAGCGGCCCAGGGGCGGCGCATCGTCCGGCCGGGCCAGGCTGTAAAAGCGCTCCAGAATGGCCTTCATGCGCGCGCAAATGGTCCAGAAATACAGCGGCGAGGCAAACACCAGCGTGTCGCACCAGGCAATGTGCGGCACCAGGGCGGCAAAATCGTCCTTCTGCACGCAGGGCTTGCCATAGCGGCAGGCGTTGCAGCCAAGGCAGCCGCGAATCTCTTTGTTTTGCAGGTACAGCACCTGCACCTCGTGCCCGGCCTCGCGCGCGCCCTGCGCAAAGGCGTCCGCCAGCTGGCGGGTGTTGCCCCGGGGGCGCCCGCCCGTCACCAGCACCAAAATCTTTTTCATGCTGCATCTTCCTTTCCTGCATATGGGCCGCGTGCGGCCTGTGGGTATCATACCGCGCGCGCCGCGCCGCGTCTGTATCACGCGATACACAAAGCGCCCCGCGCACGGCAAAAAAATGCTTTTATTCGAGGGCCATTTGTTCACGGTTTTGATACAATTATGTGATAAAATAACTTTATTCCTATATTTTACCAATGTAACCAGGAAGAGGAAAGGCAGGCGAGTTTCATGCCCATTGACAAAACCATCGATTATTCCGAGGCCACCCCGTACATCTGTGAGCTGAGCCGCAAGTGCATTGAAAATGCATACATCGACCCGGCGCTGTACACCAAGTATGACGTAAAGCGCGGCCTGCGCGATTTGAACGGCAACGGCGTGCTGACGGGGCTTACCGAAATCAGCGACATTGTGGCCTTTGAAATGAAGGACGGCGTGAAGACGCCCTGCGAGGGCCGGCTGTATTACCGCGGGGTGAACGTGCGCGACATTGTGCGAGGCTTTGTCACCGAAAAGCGCTTCGGCTTTGAAGAAGTGGTGTACCTGCTGCTGTTTGGCGAGCTTCCCAAAGCGCCGGAGCTGGAAAAGTTCCGCGCCCAGCTTTCGGCCTACCGCGCGCTGCCCACCAACTTTGTGCGCGACGTCATTATGAAGGCGCCCAGCGCCGACATGATGAACACCCTTGCGCGCAGCGTGCTTACGCTGTACGGCTATGACGCCAGGGCCGACGACAACTCGCCCGAAAACGTGCTGCGCCAGTGCCTGCAGCTTATTGCGCTGTTCCCCATGCTCAGCGTATACGGCTACCAGGCCTACAACCACTATGTGTGCGGCAACAGCCTTGTCATTCACAACCCCGTGCCAGAGCTTTCCACCGCGGAAAACTTTTTGCACATCCTGCGGCCCGACTCCCGCTACACCGCGCTGGAGGCAAGCGTGCTGGACCTCGCCCTTGTGCTGCATGCCGAGCACGGCGGCGGCAACAACTCCAGCTTCACCACGCATGTGGTCACCTCGTCGGGCACAGACACCTATTCCACCATTGCGGCGGCCCTGGGCAGCCTGAAAGGCCCCAAGCACGGCGGCGCCAACGTGAAGGTGGTGCGCATGTTCGACGATATGAAGCAGCACCTCACCGATTGGAAGGACGAAGAGGCCGTTTCCAATTACCTGCGCAAGCTGCTGAACAAGCAGGCGTTCGACAAAGCGGGCCTCATCTACGGCATGGGCCACGCGGTGTATTCCCTCAGCGACCCGCGCGCCGATATCTTCCGCGCCTTTGTAAAAAGCCTTGCGCAGGAAAAGGGCAAGCTGGACGAATACGAGCTGTATTCCAGCGTAGAGCGCCTTGCCCCGAAGGTTATTGCGCAAGAGCGCCGCATCTATAAGGGCGTGGCCGCCAATGTGGATTTCTACAGCGGCTTTGTGTACAGCATGCTGGACCTTCCGCACGAGCTGTATACGCCCATTTTCGCCTCCAGCCGCATTGCCGGGTGGAGCGCCCACCGCCTGGAAGAACTGGCCAGCGGCGGCAAAATTATTCGCCCCGCCTACAAGTGCGTGCAGCCCGAAATGCCCTATGTGCCGCTGAACCAGCGCTGAAGGCAGCCTGCAAAAGCCCCAAAGCCCCTGCCCGGCAGGGGCTTTTTTGTGTGCGGCGGGGCGGGCAACGGGCGGCGCCTTTTTGGGGCCCCAAAAGCAAGAGGGCAGGGGGCGGGCTGTAAGGCCGCTGCGGTTTTTGCTTTGCATAAGTGTAGATGTTTCAGGCTTCTCTTTCGAGTGAAAGCGTCCCACTTTCTTGTGCGGCAGAAAAACGGGCGCTGAAAATTCAGGCTTCCCTGAACAGGGAAACGGCCCTTACTTTCTTATGCTAAGAAAGTAGCAAAGAAGTTTCGGCCCTTATGCGGCTTGCGCCGCCCATTTCGCTTTCAGTGAAACCGGGCAGGCCGTAAGGCCGCTGCGGTTTTTGCTTTGCATTAAGCGCAGAAAATTCAGGTTTCTCTTTCGAATGAAAGCGTCCCACTTTCTTGTGCGCCAAGAAAGTGGCAAAGA
>DSTMC04003__coassemble_1450_pt1 | contig 16762 bp, 15 predicted proteins | sample DSTMC04003__metabat2_low_PE_033 | metagenome-assembled genome bin DSTMC04003
TTCCTACATTAGGGGGCCTTTTGTCTATTGTCCGTTTTTACTGGGGCAGTTCATATGGCGCTGCCTGCCGTTTTCTCTTTTATGGCCGCCTTTATCTTCCCAAAAAATTTTCTACACGGTTTGACAATTCCAAAGTATTCTCCCCCATAAACCTTTGTGCTCGTTGCAAAACTTCTTTTTCATCTCCCAGTTCTTCCAATATGGCATACATTAAAAGTTCTCTTACTTCTTCCTGTGCACACGCCATCTGCTCAAAAAAACAAAATACTTTTTTCAAAGTTATCCGATTTTGCTCTGGGTAAGCTAACAAACCTTTAACGCATGGAAAAACTGCAAGCCCCCAAATCGCATAAGCTCCATCAGTTTCATCCAAGTGAGCTTGTTTCATATTACCTTTAATCTGTTGTTCCAATTCCGGAATTCCCCGAAAGAATAAAAATAATATATTTAATAAATTCATTCTTTCTCCTCCCTCAAATCACATTTTCTAAATCTGAAATAATTTTTCGAACAACCTCCATATCACTTTGTGATAGCTCTTTTCTTTCGATTAGTTTTCGAAAATATTTTAACATATCAATTCCCTTTTGCCTATGGCCTGATTTACTAAGTAATAATCCCGTTTCCTTTTCAAATCTTATTACATCAGCAGTTCCACCATCTCCAATTATTGAACCAGGTCGATATAATTGGTTAAAAATGTTATAAAGATCTTTGTCCTCAATTTTTTTAATGATTTCATCTCGCATATTCGTTCCAATCCAATTTTTATATTCTCTCGCCAAAATTTTCCCATTCGGTGCAATATAAAAATCGGTTCTTTCATCAAAGGGTTGCCTAGCAGGTATTTTCTGATTTGGCACTTCCGTGTCCAGAAACTCCCCGGCGGCCCAGTATTCCGAGGCCTTGGCGGGGTCGGTGTTCCACAAATCGTCCACAAGCTGCTTTTCCTGCGCCGTCAGCGCTTCGCCCTGCGTCCATTTCAAAAACGCCTGCCGCTGCGCGGCCTCGGCGGCGCTTTGCGGCGCGGCCATGGCTGTGCCCAGAATGTCATCCATCGTGCTCGCGCCCAGAATGTCATCCATCGTGCTCGCGCCCAGAATGTCATTCATTGTACCCGTGCCCAGAATGTCATCCGCTGCGCCCGCGCCCAGAATGTCATCCATCGCGCCCATATTGGCGGGCACATAGCTGCCCGGAATGGCAGCCCAAAAGGCAGCGGAAAGCCCGCTGCCCTTTGGGCCTTGCTTTATTCACCATTCCGAAAAACTCAAAGAGAAAAAGCAGGCAGCGCCAAACGGCGCTGCCTGCCTCCAAACGATTATTATAGCTCGCACACATGTAAAGTTTTATAAACTTAGAATCTCAACATCCACTTTTTCTTTTTTTGCTGTTTTCAAGGCATCTAGCATAACTGTAATCAAATCTTCACCGTTGCTAGTAACAAAATAATTGGAGAGGTCCGAAATATCTTTACTGATATTTTCTCCCCATGGCGGCAACTTTGTCAGATCCTCTGCGTTCCAAACCACTTCAGCAGGTGAAAAGGCTTTCAACCTTCTTTGAATATCTTCCAATTCTCTTTTTGCCTTGCAAGCGTCCTGCCATTTCAAGTGTCCCGCATATAATTCATTCATTAAAACTGGGTAATGGCTTCCCCATTCTCCATTCTCTAAGCGCACGCACACGGTAGAAAAAAAGGCATACAAAAAGTCTCCGCTCCCCACTGGATACCATAAACAATCCACACCAAAGCCCACTGCCATTTTACCACCTCATTTTATATATTTTATTATAACAGAATCCGCACATTTCTCCAAGATAGACTGACTGAGCGTCTTCATCATTGTATTGCTTATGTTTTGGCCTCTTACATCGATAATAATAGCTTGTACAGTTCCTTTCGGAAGCTGTTTTCCTCGCAAGTTAACCTGATTCACTACATTTTTGATAAGAGCATTTTTCCCTCTCACTGTAGATACCGTATAATTCTTCACCTCTATGCTATATCCTGTTTTGTAATAATCTGGTCTGGAACTTCCTTTCGTGCCATACGGAACCTCTCTGCCTCCAATAAAAGATTTTTGAGCTTGATACTCCGGATATAAATTCCCCACATCAATTTCTGATTGCCGCCAAGATTTTCTATCGTTATCCACATTTCCCTTATCCAAAGGAAGCACTTCGTAAATTTCAGTTGGCGCACCCGTGTTCAAAAACTGCCCGGCGGCCCAGTATTCCGAGGCCTTGGCCGGGTCTGTGTTCCAAAGCTCGTTTACAAGCCGGGTTTCCTGCGGCGTCATGGCTTCGCCCTGCATCCACTTTGCAAACGCCTGCCGCCGCGCGGCCTCGGCGGCGTCCTGCGCCGTGCCTGCGGCTGCGGGCGCGCTTAGAAATTCATCCCAGCCGCCCTGCTGCACAGGCACATAGCCCGGTGCTTCGCCCCAAAGGCTGTGCAGCGCCGCCTGCTGGTTTGCGCTGGGCGCCAGCCCCTGCCGCATGGCCTCGAACCCCTGCTGCTGCGCGGCGTTCAGCACCGGGCGCCCGCGCGTTGCCTGCCCGCACAGGGAGCCAGCCGCCGGAACGGCGGCTTCTGTTCACGGGCAGACAGACGCCCGAAATAGCAGCCCAAAGGGCAGTGGCCTTGCCGCTGCCCTTTGGGCTTTTCTTTGTTCGCCATTCCGGAAAGGGAAAGAAAAAGCAGGCAGCGCCAATGGCGCTGCCTGCCGTGTTTTATCTTTATTGCGCGCTGCCTTCCTCCTGCGCTTTCACCTGCTCGAACCATTCTTCAGCCACATCCCAGGAAGATTTATAAGGATCATCTGAATACTGATTTTCATACTCATAATGAGTATCCAAGCTATTTTTTGCTACATCGTATACTAACTTAAACTGCGTTGGCATAGGCTGATTGTATTTCTCGCAAATGCACTTTATTTTATCAATATCATCCAGTATTATCTGTGAGCATTGCCTCTGTATGTCTATAGAAACATCATAGCCTTTTCCTGATATTTGATTCAGCAAATGTTTTTTCCACAATTTCCCATCTATTTTAAAAAACCAATTACACGCAGTTGCTCTGTTCTCACAGGAAGCATAGATATATATCTTCTCCGCATCATCCTCTACATATTCTAGGCAGATACTTACCATATCGGCCTGCGCTTCCATAAATTCATCTTCAAATATTTTTGCCATACTAACACCTTCCTAATTTCCAAATCGCTCCCTATAAAAATCTCCGTTAATGATATATTCCACTTGAAATCCACTCGGCCTCATATCGCTGCCCTGATACAAAACCTCGATATCCACGCTGACGTGTTGGTTCCGCCTCAACGCTTTTTCCCACTGAATCTCAATTCGCCTGTATTCACTTTGGTTCACCCGCGCAAGCTGCGAAACAAGATTGTCAAGCTCTGGTGAGCCGCCGAACAAATCTCCTATCAAGTGCCCTGCATGGTCGGTGCCCTTTCGCTTGCCCGGTGTGTTTCGCTTATGTGACAGTCTTTTTACTCTCTCTGTCAAGCGCAACTCAGATGCTTTCACATGGTAAACGCGTGCAAGCCCATCCGTCTGGTAAATGTACTCGAATTCCCCTGATTGATACTTCACATTTGGCTGCAACTTGCCGTTGCTCATATGGCTGCCGTCCCGTATCACATCATCCGAGCCGGCATGGGGTTCCTCCCATCCCTTGCCATCCTGCAAATAGTCAAAGGGCGTGCGCTGGCCCGTGGGGGGTGCCTCAGCCTTTGCTTTCATTGTACCATCGAAACTGCTGCCGTCAAGGGGAAATGTGCCCGGCACCTCCGTGTCCAGAAACTCCCCGGCGGCCCAGTACTCCGAGGCCCTGTGCGGGTCGGTGTTCCACAAACCGTCCACAAGCTGCTTTTCCTGCGCCGTCATCGCTTCGCCCTGCGTCCATTTCAAAAACGCCTGCCGCTGCGCGGCCTCCGCCGCGTCCTGCGCCGCGCCTGCGGCCGCGGGCGCGCTTAGAAATTCATCCCAGCCGCCCTGCTGCACAGGCACATAGCCCGGTGCTTCGCCCCAAAGGCTGTGCAGCTCCGCCTGCTGGTTTGCGCTGGGCGCCATGCCCTGCCGCAGGGCCTCGAACCCCTGCTGCTGAGCGGCGTTCAGCACCGGCTGCCCGTGCAAAACGCTATCCAAAGCGCCAAGCGCCGCGGGCGCAAGCTCGCCCAGCGCGCCGCTGGCCGCGTTCAGGCCCGCATCTGCCGCCAGCTGGCGGAAAATATCCCCCTGCGTCAAGGGCGTCTCGCCCGGGCGCAGGCCCTCGCGCTGCTGGCGGGCATACTCCATTTCCAGGCCCATCCCTTTTGGGATGGTGCTCAGGGCCAAATCCAGCATGGAATCGCCCATCATGCCCGCAAGGGCCTGCCGGGTGCCAAGCTGGCCCAGCACGGGCGCCGTTTGCAGCTTCTGCATGGCCTGCGTGCCGGAAAGGGCGCCCGCCACATCGTCCAAAACCCTGCCCACGCCCGGCAGGGCCTTCATGGCGGCGCTGCCGGCGGCATACTGCCCCATGCCGCTGGCAAGGTAGCCCGCGTGATACGCCAGCGGGTTCTGCGTGGCCGCGCCCTGGCTGCGCTGGGCAACGCCCAGCGGGTTTTCGCCCTCGAAGCCCGCGCGCCGCCAGTTTTCGGCCTCCAGCGCGCCGCGCACCTGCGGCACAAGCGGCAGCGCGTTGCCCGCGCCCGAAAATGCGCTGCGCACCCCGCTTACCTTTGTGGCAAGCGCGTCCATAATCTCGGCCTGAAGCAAAAGCATCTCTACGGTTTCTGTGCTTTGCCCCAATGCGTGCAGGCGCTGGGCAGTTTCATAGTATTCGTCGAATTTTGGCCCAATGGTGCCATTCCACTGTTCCACCAGCTCGGCCGCCACAGCCTTCTGTGCGTCTGTCATTTCATAATCGGGCGAGGCCCAGCCCCACAATGTGCCCCAGTTTACCGAGGCCTGTGCCTGCTGATATGCCTGCGCCTGCTGGGCGTCAAGCTGGCTTTCCAGCCGGGCCTCTTCGTCCAGCGCGGCCTGAAACGGCTCCGAATAGCCGCCGCCGGGCGCATATTCCGCCCCGGCGGCCCGAAGGTCTGCTATTTTCAGGCGCACGTCTGTCAGCGCCTGCCCGGTTTGCTGAATGGCTGCTTCTATCTCGCTGCTGCCCTGCCCGGCCTGGGGCGCCTGCTGCTGGGCCTGGGCCTGCGCCTGCTGGGCAAGCTCTTTCTGCCGGGCCTGCTGCTCGCTTCGCGCCACGGTTTCCTGCCCGGAAAGACGCATGTAGTTCTGGTAGGCCATGTCGCGCTGTTCCTGCAGCGCGTGCAGGGCCTGTGGCGAGGCGCCGTTCTGTTTTGCCTCGTCCAACTGCTGGCCATAGCTGCGCCACTGCTCGGCCCAATATTCTTTCCGCTGCGGGTTTTGCCTTGCGGCGGCTTCTTCCTGTGCCTGCTGTGCCGCCGCCTGTGCCTGCTGGGCCTCTTCCTGGGCCTGTTGCTGGGCCGCAATGGCCTCGCTGGCGGCGGCCTCTTCGGCCTCCAGCTGGTTTGCATAGGCGTTTGTTTGAAAGGCGCGCTGCTGTGCCATATTTGCCTCGCCAAGCAGCACGCCCGCGCGCTTTTGCGCGTTGGTGCGCGTGTCACCCGGCCCGGCGCCCCCGCGCGAGCCATACTGCCCGCTGGCCCGGTATTGGCTATCCCGGTAGGCCTGCGCCTGGTTGGCGTCTTCCCGCGCAATTTGCGCGGGTGTTTTTTGCTGTGCCAGCGCCGCCATGTTCTCGTCCATGGTGGACGAAAACGGCATTTGAAGAAACTTTTCCACCCACGCCGGCGCCTGCCCGTCCCCGTCTGCCGCGGCCTGCCACGCGGCGTTTTGCTGTGCGCTTACGCCCGTGGCGGGCGTGGGCTTTTGGCCCTGCTGCCCCGCGCCGGTTTGCCCGGCCTGAAATGCCGCGCCGCCGGGCGCGCCCTCCTCGGGCGCGCTTTCCGGCTGGGCCGCCTGCGCCTGCGCCTTGCGCTGCTGGGCGCGCCGCTTTTTTTCCATTTCGCGCTTTTCTTTTTCGCTGTACATATGCTGCGAAAGCCAGCGCCCGGCCTGCTGCCCCTTTTCCCAGGTGTCGCGCTCTGTGCTGCGCACAAGGGCCGAAAGCCTGTCCTCCTGTTTGTTTCGTGCCATCTCATTCCTCCTTTTTTGCCGTGCTGCGCACGAAAAAAGCGATGGGCCCGAAACCGTTTGGTTTCGGGCCCATCGCCCAGTTTTCCATCTTTTCTTTTTTGCCTTTTGCGCACAGGGCGCAACGTGCAGGGCGGCCCTGCCCGCGGCAAAGCCGCTTTGCGCCCGGCGCGGGGCGCTTTTTACAGCCCGGGGCGCGCGGCGGCGCTATACCCAGCCAAAGCTTTTGGCCCAGGCCAGCAGCGTGGGCGCCAGCCACACACAGCCCCAGCACAGCGCAAACGTGCCATAGGCCCACAGCCAAAGGGGCTGCGCCCCCGGCTGGGCCGCCCCGTGCGCCAGCCTGTCGGCCAGCACGCCCGCGGGCCGCACCGGCAGCCTGCCCGCCAGCCCCGCCACCAGCGGCGCGGCAAAGGCCACCGGCGCAAGCTGCGCCAAATAGGGCACAAGGTTAAAATAAATGGTGTTCACACGCACCTGCGGCTGCTGGGCAAGCACCAGCCCGCCCCACTGGCCCAGGGCCCCAAGGTCGAACAGGTTTGCCTCCAGCTGGCCGGGGAAGGTGTAGGCCATAAGAAGGAAGAACCCCGCGCAGTAGATGCCGTTCATCACCAGCCACGGCGTGCGGTTTTGCGCCTGCCAGGTGCTGAGGATGAGGAACGGCGTAAGCAGAATAAGCCACTGCGGGTGCCACTGCACCAGCAAAAACAGCAGGCTGAACACCGCCAGGCACACATACACGGCCTTCTGGCGCATAGCCTCGGCCCCGCTGGGCCGCCACATCCAGCACGCCACATACAAGCACGCCAGCACTGTTAAAAACAGCGAGGGCGCGCCCACCGCGGGCAGCGTGCGCTCGAACAGGCGCTGGGCAATAAGGCTGTTGAAAAAGCCCGCGTCGCCGCTGCGCCCCCAAAACAGCAGGCTGCCGGGCAAATACAGCCACAGGCTGGCCAGCGCATATTTGCAAATGTGCAGCGGCCGCTTTTCCCACAGCAACAGCAGCGGCACAAACACAAACACCGCAAACATTTTAAACAGCATGGCCGCGCCCATGGCCAGCACAAAGCGCCAGATGCGCCCGTCCATAAAATACCGCACGCCCAGCAAAAGAAAAAACAGGCAAAGGCTGTCGTACTGGCCCATGCACAAAACCGTGAAAAACGAAATGGGGCACAGCCAGAACAGGTACGGCGTCCACGCCGTTTCCGCCTGCCCTGCGCCCAGGCGCCGCGCAATGGTTTGCAACAGCAGCCCGCAGCAGGCCCAGGCCGCCACGCCCAGCGCCTTTGTCCACAGCATAAACACAAACGGGCTCACCGTCACCAGCTTGCCCAGCAGGTACACCGGCAGGTCCCACACGGCGCACAGCAGGTAAAACCCAATGTGGTAATGGGCCGCGTTGGCAAAGCCGTACGCCTGCCTTGCCTGCATGGTGTGTTCGTAAAAATCGAAAAATTGCCCGCTGAACAAATCGTCCAGCAGAATATGCACATGCTGCGCCGTCTCTTGAATATCCGGGTGGTTCCACAAAAAGAATGCGGCCAGCGCCAGCACCGCCAGCGCGGCGGCGTCCCCCCTGCCCGGCAGGCGCGCGCTGCGCCAAAACTTCCCCTTCACATTCTGCACATCCTTTTTCAAGCCTTGCCCGCGCGGCGGGCCAGCTTTATTGTAGCGCCCGGCCGCAGGGGCGTCAACCGCGCCGCACGCTCACGCCGCGCCAAAGGCGGGCGGCGTCTGCGCGGGCGGCGCGCCGCTTTCGCCCTGCCGCGCCGCCGCGGCTTCTTCGTCCCACTTCGCCGTGCCCTCATAGCCTTCGGCCACGGTGAAGAAATACTGCGGGGCGTCCTGCTGCAGCTCGAACACCGTCTGAGGCGTAAAGCCCAGCAGTTCCACGGGGAATTTCCACTCGAACCAGGAATAGATAAGCTCTTTCACAAGCTGGCCGTCCTTGAAAAACAAAAGCCGGTTCCATCTCTCGTCGTTCAGCTCTTCCACCTCGAACTCATACCCCGTAAGCTGCCGCACGCTTTCCCCCGTGCCGTACGGCCTGCGGTCCAGGTATGCTTCCTCCCACTCAAACGTCAGCACACGGCCCGGCTTCACCCGGCTGTGCTGCTGCACATATTCTTCCAGGCGCGCCAGCTGGGCCCCCGGCCTGTCGCTGGCATTCTGCGCCTGAAACAAATGGAACAGGCGAACAGCCTCTATCAGCACCAGGCTTGCCATTGCCAAAAAAAGCACCAGCAGCGCCAAAAGAAACCTTTTTGTTCTCATTTGCGTCTACCTCCTGCGCATAAGGCCGTGCCGCACGTTCACGCCGCGCCAAAGGCAGGCGGCGTCTGCGCGGGCGGCGCGCCGCTTTCGCCCTGCCGCGCCGCCGCGGCCTCTTCGCCCCACTTCGCCGTGCCCTCATAGCCTTCGGCCACAGTGAAGAAATACTGCGGGGCGTCCTGCTGCAGCTCGAACACCGTCTGAGGCGTAAAGCCCAGCAGTTCCACGGGGAATTTCCACTCGAACCAGGAATAGATAAGCTCTTTCACAAGCTGGCCGTCCTTGAAAAACAAAAGCCGGTTCCATCTCTCGTCGTTCAGCTCTTCCACCTCGAACTCATACCCCGTAAGCTGCCGCACGCTTTCCCCCGTGCCGTAGGGCCTGCGGTCGATATACGCCTCGTCCCACTCAAACGTCAGCACGTCCCCCGGCGCCATCTGGCTGTGCGTTTGGATGTATCTTTCCAGTTTTAATTCCTGCCACACCGCGCCTTTTCGATATTCCGGCGTTGGCCCGAACACCACTTGCCAAACCACGTGCAGGGCAACCAGGCCAACGATGCACACCGCCGCGAACACCGCCAGCACCACCATTGCAAGTTTCTTGTTTGACATGCCGTTCACCTCGTTACTCATAAAGCCATTGCAGTTGATCCATCGCCTCATTTGTGTAATGAAACAAAAGCAGATCTGCCTCGTCAAACCCCTGGCATAATTCCAATGCCTGCTGAATAGCCTCCTCAGAACCATAGCGGCTGAAAAGTTCTTCATGAATAGCCTCTGGCGTATCCGGCATTTTTGCCGCTAGGCTTCGCCCCACAGAATTGTTGTGCATATCCATCACAATATTCTGCGCCACCGTCAGTCCCGTGTCCGGGTCGATGGTATTTAAAACACCAGATTTATATTGGTAATCTAAATAGGATTCATGTGCTGTCGCAAATAGCTCCGCCATTTCCGGGCCAATGCGGTAAGCCATTTGTGCGTTCCAGAAAGCATGCAGAAATGCGTTCGGTTTTGCTCCGTCTACATCAAGATGGGAGTCTCCTGCAAACAGCACTTTTTTCCCTAGTTGCGCTATGTTAGAAGCGTTATATGCTTTTATGCCCTCTTCGGGGTTATGCATTGTCAAATCAAGTTCTACAGTTTTTACGTTTTGTGATAGTGCTGGTACAAGAAACTTAAAAAGCCAATAGGACGGGTTTGAATCAACAAATTGCCAACTCTTATGCCCTTCATGTGTCGAATCCACCCAATCCATCCACCACTGCGGGTCGGTATAATCAGGTGGAATATATTCATCGGTAGGCTGCATCTGGCTAAGCTGCCCGGTCAAAAGGGCATTACTCTTTCCCTGCTCCGCCTGCAATTTTTGAGGTGCCGCGCGCAGAAGCTGCACTGCGCTTTCTGCACCGTTCACACCATAAGGCACCAACCCTTCGCCCGGCACGGCCGTTTCATCTATGAAGCCGGGCAAATTCTCCGGCTTTTGCAAAGGCCCTATGGGCGAGGGCTGCAGCTGCAAGCTTCCGGGCTGCACAGCGGCGGCAACGCGCCTGCTTATTTCTTCCATCATACCGCCTGGCTGTGTGCCCGTCAACCCTGCGCCGGGTATGCGCAGTTCCATCGTATGCAGCCCGGGTGCTTTTTCCCATTCATACGCGCCCGTATGCGTCGTGCCGCCCCAGGCGTCTGTATCTGGGCGCGTTCCGCCCGCGGTTTCCCCCAAGGCGCTTATCTTTGTGCGCACCGGGCTGTTTTCCTTTGCATTCCATGTGTCTGCCTGTGTGTATGCCTGGCTGCTTCGGCCCCGGGCACCTGCGCGCGCAGCCTGCCTTTTGGCCTGCTTTTTTTCCTGTGTGCGCACGGCCTGCGCCAGCTTTTGCGCCACCTGTTCGCTTTTTTCTTTTGTGTCACGCTCTATCTCGCGCACAAAGCTTTCCTGCCTGCTCCAGGCTTCGTTTTTTTCTTTCTTTTTCGCCATGGTCTTTCTCCTTCATTGTTTTTTACACTTCACGCTTTTCCCTTTGTGCCAAAGGCGCATGTGAAAACCCGTGCCAGGGCGGGCCGCATCTTGTTCGCCCGCCCTGCTGCACACCCGTCAACCCCGCACGGCGCGCGGCGCAAGGGCGCGCATGGCCCGGGCGTTTTCGGCCGGTTTTGGGCCCATTGGGGGCCGGTTCGAAGCCGGGTTCAGGGCCGGTTTGCGCGCTTTTCTTTGTGCGCGGCGGCCTTTGCCGCGCACAAAGAAAAACGGCCGGCGGGGGGCACACGCCCCGCCGGCCCGGCCCGGGCGCAAGCGGCGCCCGGGCGCTGCGTCAGCCCGAAACGGCCTTGGTGGGCACGGGCTCGCTTTCGCTGTTCACCACTTTCACGTTGCGGCTTTTCACCGGTGCGGTGATGGCCGTGCCCGTGATGCCCTCGCCGCAGATGGAAATGCAGCGCCAGTTGTTGAAGCCCGCCATAAAGCGCGCGCGGCCCTTGAACACGTTGGCATCGGTGTTCGGGTCTATGTCGCTTTTCACCGTCAGGGGCAGGCGGTCCAAAAACGGCAGGCACATGTAGTCGTCTTTGAACTTCGAATCCATCATGATGAAATAGGGCTTGCCGCCAATGGCCTTGGGCAGGTAGTTCCACACCAGCACGTTCCACAGCCCGGCCTGGAAGTTGATGGCGTTGTTGCTGGTTTCGGGGTCCAGCTCGCTGCCCACGGCCGCCAGCACGGCGCGCTTCAGCTCGCCCACGTTGGGGATGAGGATGGTATCCGGCGTCACGTTCAGCAGATGGCCGTCGTCGTCTGTGAAGCTCTGCATGGAATCCTGCACTTTATCCAGCACATAGGTGGAAAAGGCCCCCTGAAAGGCGTTGCACTGGGCGCCCGTGCCGCCCGTGATGGATGGGTGCGCCGTGGAAAACAGCGCCGCGCCGTCCGCCGAGGCGGTGGAGTATTCGCGCCCGCCAATGGTGGTTTTTTCGGCCACGCCGCCCGCCAGAAGCCCCGCGGCAAACTCTTCGCGCGTGCGGTTGAAGCTGGTGGCAAAGATGTTGGCGCGGCTTTTAATTTTGCCGTACTTTGCGTCCTCCACCATCTCCTGCGTCACCTCAAACGAGCTTTTCCAGGTGGTGGGCTCCAGCACTTTGGCATAGCCCTCCTGCATGCTGGTTTTGGGGTAGGCGCCGTTCTCGCCCACGTCCTCGAAGTTGCCAAGGCTTGTCTCCTGCGTATATTTTTCGGCGTAGTTGCGGGTGCTGTCCATGAAAAACACGTTTTTGATTTGGCTTTGCTGCTCAAACGCCTCCACGTTTTTCTCAATCACAGCGCGGATGGGCTCCTGGCTTTTGCCGTAAATGCTGTCGTTCAAACCCGAGCCCTTGGAAAAAATAATGCCTGCCATGCTCGTCTCTCCTCTCTGTCTCTCATTCGAAATGGCCGCGCACGCGGCTGTTGGTTGCGGCGCCGTCCGTCCAATCTATGGTGAACACGCCGCTGCCGGTGGTGGCGGTGACGCTTGCGGCGTCGGCGCCCAGCGTCACCTTGCTGCCCACCAGGGTGGCCGCCACGGTGGCGCTGCTTTGCGTTTCAAACACGGTGGTGGGCAGCACGCGCAGGGCCGGGTACAGCCCGTCTGCCGTCTTTTCGCCCATCACCATGTGCGTGGGGGCCGCGGTGGCCGCGGCCTGCGCCAGCTTGCCGCCGCTGCCCAGGGTGGCGGCGCTGCCCAGGGCCAGCTGTGCGTCGCTGGGCAGGTATTCAAAGGGTTCCACCGCGCCCAGGGCGCGCTTTGCAATTTTGAACATTCTGTTTTCTCCTCTCTTTGCGTTTGTGGTTTGCCGCGCAGGGCGGCCGGGGCGTGCCCGGCCGGCTACTGCCGGTATTTTTTTGCATAGTGTTCGGCCTCTTTGCGCGAAATGCCAAAGTTGGCCCATTCGGCATATTCCTCTTCCGTAAGGCCGCCGGGCGCGGGGCCTTCGCCGCCCGCCGGGGCCAGATGCCCCTTGCCGCGCGCCGCGTTGATGGCCGCCTGCCGGGCCGCCGCTGCCTGGCCGCGGGCCAGGCGCTCGAAGTTCACGGCCTTGTAGGCCACGTCCAGCGGCACGCCGCTGCGCACCAGCGCGTCGAACTGGGGGAAGGTGTCCATGCCTGCAATGTCGGCCAGCGTTTTTACGGCCGGGTCCAGCTCGCTGATGCGGCGTATCTGGCTGTTCAGCACGCGCTCGCCCTCGCTGCGCCGCGCCCGCTGCACCAGCTGCATGGCCTGCTGCACCACCGGGTTTTGCGCCGCGGCCTGCGCCGCCGCCTGTGCATCCACGGGCGCCGGGCCAGCGGCAGGCGTGCCGGGCCCCTGCGGCGCCCCCTGGCCCGCGGCCGGGCCGGGGGCGGGCATGCCCGCCCCTGCGGCGCGCGCGGCGGCCTCCTGCCGGTGTGCGGCCGCCTGGGCGTCCAGCGCGGCAAACAGGTCTTTCACGCTGCGCACCGGCTGGCCGTCCGGCAGGCGCAGCCCGCCCGAATGGGCCGCGGCCTCGGCGTCCTGCTGTGCGGCAAGGCGGCCATACCGCGCGGCGGCCTCGCGCTCGGCGCGCAGGCGCGCCGTTTTCCACACCTCGTTCGGCACGGGCGGCTTGCCTCCCGGTATTCCTTCGCCCTGTGCCTTGGGTGCGGGGCCGCTTTGCGCGCGGTTTGCCGCCTCGGCCATCTGTTTCAGCTCTTCGCCGCCCAGGGGCGGCGTGTCCTCCCATGCAGGGGCGGCTGCCCCCTGCGCGCCCTGTGTGCCGCCCGCCTCGTGCGCGCCGTCCGGCGCGCTTTCCTGTGCGGGCTGCCCTGCGGGCATTACGCCGTTTTCCATCTCTTCCATTGTGTTTCCTTTCCGCCCCCCTGGGGCTGTGTGCCGGTTTGCGCCCCGGCTGGCTTTGGCCCGGGCTTTCCCCCGCGGCCCCGGGCACAGGGCCCGTGCAATATGCTGCGCCCCGCGCCGGGCAGGCCCGGCGCGGGGCAAAAGGCGTCACTTGCCGGTTTTCACCACCGGCTTTTTGGTGCTGGCGGTGGGCTTCGGGGCCTTCACCGTCATGCTGCCCGTGTTGGGAATTTCCAGCTTCGCCATGTTCTCTCCTCCTTTCTGCCCACGGCGTTCTGTGCCGGGCATGGCGTGCGGGGCCGCCGCGCGCGCCGTTTTCAGCGCGGCGCCCGTTCTGCCGCCCGGCCTTGTGCAAGCCGGGCGCGCTGCGCGCGGGGGTGCGTCGTGTGCCCCGTGCCAGGCGCGCCCGGTTGGGCCTTGTTTGTGCGCCGGGCAGGCCGGGGGCGTGCGCCGCCCCCGGCCGCCCGGCAGGTTCCGGCGGCTGCGCCGGGCCCGGTTGCCCCGCGCGCCGCGCCTTTTGCGGGCCGCCCCCATACTTCGCGCCAGCGTCAGGGGGCGCGCCCCGGCTCAGCCCCCGCCTGCGCTGCCCGCCTGGGGCGCAGGCTCCAGCGGCACTTCGTGCTCTTTTTCACACACCTGGCGGCCAAAGTTTTCGCATGCGCGGCTGCGGCAGAAAAACGCCTGCGCCAGCACAAGCCTGGTGGGCGTGGCGGGGCTTGTGTCCCCCCGCACGCGGTACGCCGCCTTCACGCGCATCTCCACCCCGCATTTCGGGCATTTCATGGGCATCCCTCCTCTCCCGGCGCGCGGGCGGGCGCGGTGTGCCCCGCGCGCCCTGCGCCTCCGTTTTTCCCTGGCAGAAAGGGCGGCCCCCCGCCTCTGCCCGCCGCACGGGCAGGCAGGGCGCGCCCTTCTTCGGGCAAAGGGCCGCCATCCCTTACGCCTGCCCCGCGCCTTTGCCCCCGGGCGCGGCGCCCAGGGCCGCCAGGGCCTGCATCAGCTGCGCGGCGTCCAGCCCGGCGCCGGGCGCTGTGCCCTGCACCGGGGCGGCCATGCCTTCGGGCGCCGGGGCCGCGGCCTGTGCCGCACCGGCAAGGCCCGCCAGGCCCGTGCCCGGCGCGCCCCCTGCGGCCGCCACGTTTGCCGGCCCGCCCGCCGCCAGGCCCGGCAGGCCCTGCACAGCCCCGGCCTGCCCGCCGCCCGCCATGCCGGCGGCCTGCGCCTGCTCGGCCTGCGCGCGCTGGCGCAAAAGCTCGCTCACCTCGCCCGCGTGGGGGTAATCCAGCTTTGCCATCAGCGTCCAGTACAGCAGCATCGTCTGCGTCTGCCCCACCGGGCCAAAGGCCCCGCTTTGCAGCTTCATGTCCATCTGCTCCCACAGCACGCTGCGGTTGGAAGAAAGCGTGGCGCTGGGGTCTACGCTGAAGATGAACTCGTCGTCCCAGTAAAACTCGCCCGCGGCATCGCGGCGCAAAAAATCCCACCGGTCAAAATGGGCAAAGGCCTCGCTGCCGTCCTGCGTTTTCACCGAATAGGGAATGGGCTCGTCTGCATACGCCAGCAGAAAGCGGAACATCAGCTCGTACAGCCGCGCAAAGGCGCTGTTTTTCTGTTCCCGCTTGGAAAGCAGGCGCCCGGCGCTTTGGTTTGCCGAAAACTGCTTGGCGCTGCCCGATGTGGCCGACGAATCGTATTTGCCCTGAAACGCGTCCGTAATGCCCAGCGTGCTTTTGGCGTAGTCGTAGCTGTCCACCAGCATCACGCGGTCTTTGGTGATGTCCGGCTGCACGTTCAACACGCTTACCAGCTCGCGCTGGGCGGGGTTTTTGATGCGCAGTATCTTGAATTCTTTGTCTGTCGTCTCAATGTCCAGCCCCTCGGGCAGCGTCACAAAGCTGCCGCCCTTCAGCACCTTTTCCTCCATTTTCGAGCCGCACTTTTTAATCACCTCCTGCTGGTCGCGTATCACGTCCACATCGCTGCCGCCCAAAAACGAGGCATATTTGCTTACGTTGCGCCGCAGCACCAGCGGGTAGCGGTTCGGCTTATAGCGCGCCACCTTCACCGGCGCGGCCACGCTTTGCACAAGGGGCTGGCCTGTGGCCTCGTCCAGCATGGGCATGCCGTCCGCGCCCAGCACGGCGCGCTGCTCTTCGCGGGCAAAGGGCTGCACCTGCCCGCCGCCCGGCAGCGTCAGGGCGCGCGGCACCTCCAGCTCGTCCTGCGCCTCGTCGCGCCATTTTTTCGCGCCGCACACGCCGCACACCTCGCCCGCCTTGGGCGCGCCGCACACGGCGCACACCTTCAGGTGCAGGGCCTGGTAATCCTCATAATCGGCCAGCACCTTGTCCTCCACCCAGCTGAACAGGCCAATGCCGCCCGCCTTGTTGCGAAAATAGGCAATGTTCTGCGTCACCAGCTCTTCCTGCGGGGCGGCGCCCTCGCCGCGTATCTCCGGCTGGGCCTCGCCCTCGGCGGCCACGTCCACGCCGTATTTGCGGCGGATGGCCTGCTTTGTCTGGCACGCCTGCACAAAGATGTAATCCATCTGCTCAATTTCATACACCCCCGGCTGCGGTATCACCTGCCTGGGGTGGCGGTCTGTCACGGCCACGTCGCCCAGCGCGCAGTGGCAGCCCGCCTCGTTGTCCCAATCCACCTGCCACAGCGCGCCGCCCTGGGTGGGGGCCGTGCGCTCCTGAATGTCGTTTTTCTCCGTCAGGTGCAGCCGCTGCACCTCGTGGCGCAAAAGCGCCTCAATGCCGCGCGCCAGCGCCTCGTCCTCGGGGTGAATGGCCTCTACCCGCGGCATGGGGATGGTGGGGTCCACCTGGCTTTCCAGCAGTTCGTACACAATGTTGCGCACGTTGGTGGCCTTGCGCGGCGCCAGCGCGCCGTTGTGCGCGTGCACGTCCGCCGTGCCCTCATAGTAGGCTGTGCGCATGTCCATGTTGTTCAGCTCGTCCGCATACGCGGCGCGCGCCTTGCGCAGCTTGTCCTGCCACCAGGCCAGCTTTTTGTTCTTTTTGAACATCGTCTTGTTCTCCTTTCTTCTGCGGCGCGCGGCGCCGCGCGGGTGATGTGCGGGGCCCGGCACACCCGGGCCCGCGTTTGCAAAATGCCGGTTTCACCGCCCCAGGGCCAGGCGGCCGCAAACGCCCTTTGCCCTGCCGCAGGAAAGGGGCACAGGCCGCGGATGGGTTTTCTTTTTGCGGGCGCTGAACATTGAGGCCTCTTTTTGGGGAAAAGTGCCCTACTTTCTTATGCTAAGAAAGTAGCAAAGAACCCGGGGGGTTCCGCTCGCCTAAAAAATATGAATTCCAACGCCAACAACTGGCGAATTCATATTTTTTCATACGGCTCGCTCCGATTCCCCCCGGACCCCCTAAACGGCGAAGCTGTGGCATTTTTCGAACGCACACGAAACAATAAGAATGACATTCGTGTGCT
>DSTMC04003__coassemble_9040_pt1 | contig 3088 bp, 3 predicted proteins | sample DSTMC04003__metabat2_low_PE_033 | metagenome-assembled genome bin DSTMC04003
GGGGGTATTTTGTCTATTGTCCGTTTTTACTGGGGCAGTTCAGTGCGGGGCCGCCTTTTATCTGGCGTGATATTATGCCCGGGCCATCATCATTTTGGCGGCCTTGTAAATGTCGCCGCAGCCCAGCGTGATAACAAGGTCGCCGGGCTTTGCATGGGCCAGCACATGGTTTACCACTTCGTCGAAGGTGGGAAACCACACGCTGCCGGGTATTTTTGCCGCAAGGTCTTTGGTGCGCACGGTGTAGTCTTCCGCGCGCTCGCGGCTGCCCATAATTTCGGTCATCACCACATGGTCTGCAATGGGCAGCACGCGGGCAAATTCGTCCAGCAGCATCTGCGTGCGCGAATAGGTAAACGGCTGGAACACCGCCCACACCTGGTTGTAATCCATCTCTTTGGCGGCGCGCAGGGTGGCCTCCAGCTCGGTGGGGTGGTGGGCGTAATCGTCCGCAATGGTTACGCCGTTCACCTCGCCCAGTATTTCGAACCGGCGCCCTGCGCCGCGGAAGGCCGCAAGCCCCTGGGCGCACTGGCCGGGCGTGCAGCCCGCGCCCTCGGCGCAGGCATAGGCGGCCAGCGCGTTGTACACATTGTGGTAGCCCGGCACCGAAAGGCGCACATGCACGCCCGGCACGCCGTGCACGGCCACGTCAAACTCGAAGAAGGACGGGCGGTACTCCCGCACGTTCACGGCGCGGTAATCGGCCTGCTGGTGCACGCCGAAGGTGCGCACGTCGCGGTCAATGTCGTCCACGGCGGCCAGCGTATTGGCGTCGTCGATGTTGGCGATGACGCGGTGCTCGGTAAGCAGGGCAAATTTGCGAAACGCCGCCTTCAGGTTGTCCATGGTTTTAAAAAATTCCAAATGGTCGGCGTCAATGTTCAGCACAACCGACGTGTGCGGCACAAGCTGCAAAAATGTGTTGTGATATTCGCACGCCTCCACCACGATGTTGCGCCCCGCGCCATAGCGGCCGTAGCCGTCTATCAGTGGCAGCTTGCCGCCAATGACGGCGGCCGGGTCCATCCCGGCCATCACCATGATCTGCACTGTCATGGCGGTGGTGGTGGTTTTTCCGTGTGTGCCGGAAATGCAGATGGGGCAGGGGTAGGTGTTTGCCACATAGCCCAGCAGCACGCTGCGCTCTACCGTGGGGATGCCCAGACGCTGCGCCTCTTCCACCTCGGGGTTGCCCTTCAAAATGGCGGCCGTATACACCACCAGCTGCGCGCCGTGCACATTTTCAGCCCTGTGGCCGTGATACACCGGGATGCCCATGGCCTTTTCCCGTTCCACAATGTCGCCTTCGCCCACGTCCGAGCCCGTTATCTCATACCCCACCGTGTGCAGAATTTGCACCAGCGGAAACATGCCGCTGCCGCCAATGCCTACAAAGTGGAGCTTTGTTTTTCCGTCCAGCAAATTGCTGTTGAAACCGTTCATGCTGTGCCCCCTAGATTTTTTATACAAAATATTATATAATAATTTTAATAAAAAATAAACATTTTTGCGTTCACTTTTATGCGAACTTTGCTATAATAGAAACACTAAGACGTTTTTTGCCGAACCGGTGTGTTGATGAGGGTGAAAGCAACGGCGGCCCGCGGGCCGCGCGCAATGAGAAGGAGAGGACAAAACCATGGCAAGCATGCGGGGCCCCGTGCAGGATTATGAGCTGAAAGACGGCGTGCTGCGCTGCCTTGTAGAGGATAAGGCGGCATTTTATAAACAGGACCCAACGCGCGTGCTGGCGCTTTTTACAGCCAGTGCCGCCGAGGGCTGCGGCATTGACGACGACACCTACGCCGCCGCCATGCAGGCGGTGGGCGGCATAGCGCGGCTGCACGCGAAAGTGGTGCGCGAGGCGGTGCAGAACATTCTGCTTTCCGACGCGCCGGAAAAAATCATCCCCCTGGTGGCGGGCAACGCCCTGGGGCAATATGGCATTACGGGCACAGGCCAGGGCCTGGAAGAGCTGCGCGACGTGCCCTGCACCATGGAGACAAGATGGTGGAGCTTTCTGCGCATGTGCAACGCGCACTATGCGCTGGTGTGCGAGCGGCTGGGCTTTTCCCAGCGCTTTGCAGACGTGCTGGCCGGGCTGGACAGGCTGGCCGCCACCACGGCCCTGCCGCAAAGCGTGCCAGAGCTGAAGCGCCTTTTGTGCCGCCTGCCGGAATTTGACTACGAGGCCGCCGTGCGCACGCTGATGCGCACAGACGTGCGCTGGGCCGGGCAGCTTGCGCTGTATGACGCGCTGTGCTTTTCCGGCGAGCCATACCGCATGCGCCATCTGGCCGTGACGGCGGCAGACCTTGCCGCGGTGGGCATTATGGGCCAGAAGGCCACCTGGGTGCTTTCGCAGCTGATGGAGGCCGTGCTGAAAGCGCCGGAGGTGAACACCCAGCCCGCGCTGATGGCCCTGGCCCAAACGCTGGCGGCAGAGTATAAATAAGCCCGGCAGTTTTGTGTGAACAGCAGTGTGAAAAAACGCCCGGCAACCCGTTCAGGGTTGCCGGGCATTTTTCATGCGCCCAAATTGCCGGCCCAAAGCCTTTTGGTTGCACCGGCGCGCCGGAAGGCGCTTTTTGTGTGCCCGGCCCGCGGCGTGCCGCCGGAAAGCGCGGGCGCCTACCGGGGTGTGCGGATGTCGTCGATCAGCTGCTGCAGATGGGCAATCACCTGAGGCGAAAGGCCGCTGGTGTCCAGCAGCTGCCGGTCGTCCAGGCACAGCAGATAGTCGGTTGACACAGAGAAAAAACGGGCAATTTTTACCAGCATGTCAATGGACGGCTGAATGTTGTTGTTTTCCCAGTTGGAAACGCTTTGCTTTGTAACGCCAAGCGCCTTGGCCAGCTGTACCTGGCTGAGGTTTCGGGCGGTGCGAAGCTGGCGTATTTGGCTACTCAGCATAGTTACCTCCCGCAAAGTGAAAATATTACAATACTATTGTATGATAAGAGTTGACAATATAAAAATACTATAGTATTGCAATAATGTACTTGCGCAAGAATCTGCGCAGATGCACGATGTGAAAGACCTGCTAATAAAAGTCAAGTAGAAATTTCAGATTTTTAGGGAGGCG